>MDSP01000103.1_pt1 | contig 18928 bp, 17 predicted proteins | sample 1005811 | NCBI WGS metagenome assembly MDSP01 (sample SAMN05526596, study PRJNA338239) | gut metagenome | isolation source: stomach gut content | host: Naso elegans | place: Saudi Arabia: Red Sea | collected 2011-04
TTAATTTAGATGATATGGAAGCTTCAAAATCATGGGTTAAAGGTTTTATCGTTAGAGAAAAGAGCGATTTTCCAAACAACTTCAGATGCGAACTTACATTGGATGGTTATCTAAAAGCTCAAAAAGTAATAGGTCTTGAAGGTATTGATACAAGAGCATTAACAAAAGTACTTAGACAGCATGGCTCTATGAGAGGAATTATTGCTATTCGTGAACTTACATCAAGTCAAATCAAACTTAAAGTAAATAGCTATTCAAATAGCAGTGCAGTTTCAGATACTACAACTAAAGAAAACTACGTTATAGATGGCGAAGGTTCACATATTGCAGTTTTAGATTGTGGAATTAAACAAAATATCATTAGAGAATTTAAAAAAAGAGGCTTAAAATTATCGGTATTTAATGCATTTACATCAGCCGAAGAGATTTTGGCAGCAAACCCTGACGGCATATTCATTTCAAATGGGCCAGCCGACCCAAAAGACATACCTAATGTAGTTGAAGTTATAAAACAATTGATTGGAAAAAAACCTATTACAGGTATTTGTTTAGGACATCAACTATTAGCACTTGCACTTGGTGGAGATACAGGCAAACTAAAATTTGGACATCATGGCTCAAATCACCCTGTTAAAAATCTAGTTGCAAATCGTGTATTTATCACATCACAAAATCATAATTACCATGTAGAAACGTTGCCTGAAGGGGCTATTCTTACACATACTCACTTAAACGACCAAACTGTAGCAGGTATGTATCATAAAGATTTTGATATTTATAGTGTCCAATTTCACCCTGAAGCGGCACCCGGACCAACAGATACAGAACACATATTCGATGAATTTATTGAGGTAATGCAAGGAGGAAAATTATGCTAGACACAAGTATAAAAAAAGTATTAGTAATAGGTTCAGGTCCGATTGTTATAGGTCAAGCAGCCGAATTTGACTACTCAGGAACACAAGCTTGTCAAGCAATACGTGAAGAAGGAATAGAAGTTGTTTTAGTTAATAGTAATCCAGCAACTATTATGACAGACAAAGAAATTGCAGATAAAATTTATATAGAACCTTTAACAGCTCAATTTCTTGAAAAAGTTATCGCCAAAGAACGTCCAGACAGTGTTCTTGCAGGAGTAGGTGGACAAACTGCATTAAACTTAGCAGTAGAACTTAACGACCTTGGAATACTTGAAAAATACAATGTTCGTGTAATTGGAACACAAATTTCTGCAATAAAAGAAGGTGAAGATAGAGAAAGTTTTAGAGCTCTTATGAACCGTATCAATCAACCTGTTATAGAAAGTAAAACAGTTGAAACAGTTGCAGATGCACTTGAATTTGCAGTAAAAATTGGTTATCCAGTTGTTGTTAGACCAGCCTATACGCTTGGTGGAACAGGTGGAGGTATCGCTGCAACTCAAGAAGAACTTGAAGAAATTTGTGCAAGTGGACTACATTTATCAAGAGTTCACCAAGTTCTTATCGAAAAGTGTATTAAAGGTTGGAAAGAAATAGAATATGAAGTAATGCGTGACCAATATGGCACAGTTATTACTGTTTGTAATATGGAAAATATAGACCCTGTTGGTATTCACACTGGTGATAGTATAGTTGTTGCACCATCTCAAACATTATCTGATAAAGAGTACCAAATGCTTAGACGTGCATCACTTGATATAATTTCAGCTTGTGATATTCGTGGAGGTTGTAACGTACAAATAGCACTTCACCCAGACAGTTTTGAATATGCTATTATTGAAATTAATCCTCGTGTAAGTCGTTCTTCGGCACTTGCATCAAAAGCAACAGGTTATCCAATAGCACGTGTATCGGCAAAAATAGCTCTAGGGTATGGTCTTGACGAAATACCAAACACTATTACTGGAAAAACATTTGCTTGTTTTGAACCTACACTTGACTATGTTGTTGTAAAAATTCCAAAATGGCCATTCGATAAGTTTTATACTGCAAAACGTACTCTAGGTACAAAAATGATGGCTACTGGTGAAATTATGGCTATAGGAAACAACTTTGAAAGTGCATTTTTAAAAGGTTTACGTTCTCTTGAAATTGGACAATATAGCTTTGAACACAAAAAATTAAGAGCATTGTCGTTAGAAGAACTTAAAGAACGTGTTGTTATTGCTGATGATGAGCGTATATTTGCACTAGCAGAAATGTTAAGACGCTACTATAGAAAAGAGCAAATATGTAAAATTACAGGCATGGATATATTCTTTGTAGAAAAATTCCACTGGATAGTTAGTCAAGAAGAAAACTTGAAAGAAATGGATTTTGAAGATTTAACTCCTAAATATATGCACAAACTTAAAAAGCGTGGTTTTTCAGACAAAGCTATAGCTGAATTTATCGGGGTTAGCGAAGATGAAATTCGTGATGTTCGTCTTAAATGGAATATCGTTCCAACATACAAAATGGTTGATACTTGTGGGGGAGAATTTGAGGCACAAACTCCTTATTATTACTCAACTTATGATACAGAAGATGAAGTTACAGTTAGCGACAGAGATAAAGTTATCGTTATGGGTTCAGGTCCGATAAGAATAGGGCAAGGTATAGAGTTTGATTATTGTTCAGTTCATGCGATTATGGCACTTAAAAAATGTGACATCGAAACTATAATAATTAACAATAACCCTGAAACAGTAAGTACAGATTTTAATACTTCTGATAAATTATATTTTGAGCCTCTTACTGACGAAGATGTTTATAACATTATTTTGAAAGAAAAACCTAACGGTGTAATTTTACAATTTGGTGGACAAACGGCTATTAAACTTGCTAAGTTCTGCGACCACATGGGTATAAATGTATTAGGAACACAGCCAGAACAAGTTGATGCAGCAGAAGACCGTGAAAAATTTGATGAGATTTTAGAAAAACTTGATATTCGTCGTCCAAAAGGTAAAGCGATTTGGAATACACAAGAAGGGCTTGAAATTGCAAAAGAACTTCACTATCCAGTGCTAGTTCGTCCGTCATATGTGCTTGGTGGGCAAGGTATGGAAATCACGTTTGAAGAATCTCAACTTAAAAAATACCTAATCAATGCATTTGACCGTGACCCTGAAAATCCAGTATTAATTGATAGATATTTAATGGGACGTGAAATAGAAGTTGATGCTATTTGTGATGGTGAAGAAATTTTAATTCCTGGTATTATGGAACATTTGGAACGTGCTGGAATACACTCGGGAGATAGTACATCTATTTATCCAAGCATAAATATTTGTGACACTATTAAAGAAAAAATTATCGAATGTACAAAACGTATTGCAAAAGAGCTTGAAGTTGTAGGTATGATAAACATTCAGTATATTGAGTATAAAGAAGAACTTTATATAATAGAAGTTAATCCACGTTCAAGCCGTACTGTGCCATATATTTCAAAAGTTACAGATGTGCCTATTATCGAACTTGCAACACGTGCAATGTTGGGCGAACGTCTTGTTGACTTAGGTTATGGAATAGGGCTATATCCAGAACCAGAAAACTTTTACGCAGTAAAAGTACCTGTTTTCTCAACAGAAAAACTTCCAGAAGTTGAAGTAAGTCTTGGGCCAGAAATGAAATCAACAGGTGAGGTACTAGGTGTAGGAACAACAATCGAAGAAGCGTTATACAAAGGATTCGTTGGTGCTGGCAAAACATTACCAAATAAAAACGGTACAATATTTGCAACTATACAAAAATACGACCAAGAAGAATTTATTAAAATTGCAAAACGTTTTGCAGAAATGGGCTATAAATTTATAGCAACTGAAGGAACAGCAGAAAAGCTTGAAGAAGCGGGTATACAAGCAAAAATCGTACACAAAATTTCTGAAGGTAGCAATGAAATTTTAGATATCATTAGAAGTGGCGAAGTAGACTTACTTGTTAATACACCGACAAAAAGTAATGATTCCTCAAGAGATGGATTTAAAATTAGACGTTTGGCAATAGAATCATCACTTCAAATAGTGACATCGCTTGATACGTTTTCGGCTATGGCTGATATCGCAAAAGAAAACTTTGATATTGATGACGTTAATATTTATAATATGGGTAGTAGTAAATAAGGGGCTTTTGCCCCTTTTATAATAGGAGGGATTTATATGAAAATGGCAGTTCATAACGGCTCATTTCACGCTGATGATGTGTTTTGCGTGGCAATGATGCAAGAAATTTACAGCGACTTAGAAGTAGTTAGAACTAGAGATGAAGATATATTAAATAGTTGTGATATAGTAGCTGATGTTGGAAACGGAGAATTTGACCATCATAGTGCAGATAAAAAACTTAGAGAAGATGGCATACCATATTGTGCATTTGGTCTTTTATGGCAACGTTATGGTATTGATTATATAGACAGCTATATTTCTTTGTGCCCTGAAGCTCAAGTTGTTGCAATTCAACAAAAAATAGCGTATGACTTTATAAGTCAATTTGATACGAATGATAATGGCATTGACACTGTAACATCAAGTGTTCCAGTTATGACTTTATCTAAAGTTATAGATACTTATATACCGTTTAATGCTACATCAGAGCAATTAGATACGGCATTTTTCGAGGCAGTGGAGTTCGCAAAAAAAATACTTGCATATGTAGTCAATAAAGAAATAAATTTTTATGATAATTTAGCTAAAATAGAAAATTTACTTAATATGCAAGACGTGCAACAAAAACGTTATTTAGTGTTAGACAAAAAAGTTGCTTGGAAAAACCCATTAATTCAACTTGATACGCAAGGACATGTTTTATTTGTTGTTTACGAAGATACTAACGGAAATTGGATGGTTCAAAACGTACAAAAATCAAGTGATACTTTTGAGGCTAGAAAAGATCTGCCTGCTAGTTGGGCTGGCTTATCTGGACAAGCCCTTGATAAAGTTGCTAATATAGAAGGTTGTGTGTTTTGTCATTCAGCAAGATTTTTGTGTGGACACAAAACTAAAGAAGGTGCAATTTACCTTGCTGAACTTGCAGTTAATGAGTAGAGGGCTCTCCCTCTACTATATAAAAACTATTCGCCAAATACTCATTTTAAGCAAAATTTGGGTATCAACAAAGGGATAGATACCCAAATTTCAGTATCTATCCCTTTTATCTGCTTATGCACCTGCATCAGCTGTTGCATCATTTCCATCGCCACCATTAAAGTATTTACTAGAACTTTGGTTATCTGATGTTTTTGGTTCTTCTATTCCCAGTCCACGATTTACAGCGGCTGTTACTTCGCTATCTTCACCATAGTTATTTGCACTGTGTTTTCCATCTTGAAAGTTGGTTATAGCTTTTGTCGCCATCTCAATAAACTCTTTTGAAGTTTGAGTTGCTCCGGCTATAATCTCAATTTGTCCTGGATCTTGCACTTTAACTAGTTGATTACGTAAAGTTTTCATCGCATCTTCAGCACTCATACCTGTTTTTTCTTGCATTGTTGAGTTGTATTCTTCATCTTGAGATTTTTTCTCACTATCTCCGTTAATATAGTCAAAATACACTTCTGAAACTTGGTTATTTTCAAAAGTTAATCTAAGGTGAGGTAACCAACCATACTGGTCTTCTGGTCCCTCCACTTCTACTACTTGTCCTGCTAACATTTCACGTGTATTTTCGACATCTCTTGCCGTTCTAGTGCATCCTGTCAATATAATTATACTTACTGCACTTAGCATTATTAGTCCTCTCATAATTGTGCCTCCTAAGTCTATTTATAATTATATTGCCACAAACTCAAGTTGATTATTCATATCTATTCAACGAAAGCATTTCTTAACTCGCTTAAATTTTTAAAGTTATGTTTATTCATATAAGCTATAAATTCATTTTTGATATCAACTGGTGCTGATGGATTTGCAAATGATGCTGTCCCGATAGAAACTGCGTCTGCCCCTGCAAGTATAAATTCAGCAACGTCTTCGCCTGTCATAATTCCTCCCAGTCCGATGATAGGTACATTTACAGCACGTCTAACTTGATATACCATACGCACAGCAACTGGTTTAATAGCTGGACCTGAAAAACCACCCATTTTGTTTGCCAATATTGGTTTAAATGAATTAACATCTATTTTCATGCCTAGTAAAGTATTTATTAGTGATATAGCATCAGCCCCCTCCGCCTCAACTGCTTTAGCAATTTCAGCAATATTTGTTACGTTTGGAGTAAGTTTTATTATAATTGGCTTTTTGCTAACTTTTTTAACTTCACGAGTTACAGCTCCTGCAAGTTCAACATCTGTTCCAAAACCAATTCCGCCTTTTTTTACATTTGGACATGAAATATTTACTTCAAGCATATCAACGTTTGTATCGCTAAGTTTTTCGACAACTTCACAATAATCTTCAATTGTACGTCCTGCCACATTAACGATTACTTTTGTATCAAATGTGTTGATAAAAGGCAGTTCGTGTTCTATAAAATAATCTATACCAGGGTTTTGTAGTCCAACAGCGTTAAGCATTCCGCCATAAGTTTCTGCTATTCTAGGTGTGTTGTTTCCGTCCCAAGGCACGTTGGCAACACCTTTTGTAATCATTGCCCCAAGCTCGTTAAGGTCATAAAATTTTGAACTATCTGTTGCCGAAAAAGTTCCTGATGCAGTAGTAATTGGATTTTTAAGTTCAACTCCTGCTATATTTATACCTAAGTCCATTGCACATCACCTCCGTTAAATACTGGTCCGTCTGTACAAACTTTTTTAAGACCGTCTTTAGTTTTACATACACAACCTACGCAAGCACCGTATCCACAGCCCATACGCTCCTCCATTGACACTTGTAAGTTGTCTTTAAATTCTGATGCAAGTGCTCTGAGCATAGGTTTTGGTCCACAGCTATAATAATAATCACCTACGATGCCTTCTTTTTTGATTAATTCAAGAACATTGCCTTTGAAGCCGTGTTTTCCGCTATCTGTTGCAACATATACAGTTGCCCCAAGTTGCTCAAACTTATCAACCAAAAATGGCTCATCTCTAAATCCAAGTACAACTATTTTGTTGCCTTTTATTTGTTTTGCAAGCTCCACCAAAGGCGGCACACCAACTCCCCCACCAACTAAAACTGATGTTTTAACGTCTTGTACTTGAAAACCGTTACCTTGTGGCGTGCTAATTTCTATTTTTTCTCCCTCATTGTAAGTAGCAAATTCAGCAGTTCCTTGCCCAACTACTGCATAAACTATAGTAATAGTTGTTTCGTTGATTTCACTAATACTTATCGGTCTAGGTAACAATGTACTTTTATCTCTAGTATAAATATTCACAAATTGTCCAATTTCAGCCATCTGTGCAACTTCTGGTTGATAAATAGTCATACTAAAAATATCATTTGCTATTTGCTCGTTATTTTGTATAATTCCTCTCATTTAGTTGTTCTCTCTTTCATAAATAACATTTCCGTTTGTTAGCGTGTAGCACACTTCGCCATATACTTCCATTCCGTTAAAGGGTGTATTTTTACCTTTTGATACAAAATCATCGCTATCTATCATGTATTTTTTATCTACATCAATAATAGTGATATCTGCATCTTTGCCAACTTCTAACGTGCCTTTGTCAATACCAATAATTTGTGCTGGCTTTGTACACATTTTATTTACAAGCTCTAAAGAAGTTAAAACTCCTGATTTAACTAGATGTGTATAGCTAAGTGCAAAACTTGTTTCAAGCCCAACTATTCCAAATGGAGCTTGTTCTATAGGTTGATTTTTCTCATCATAGTGATGTGGTGCGTGGTCAGTTGCAATATTATCTATAACTCCCGATTTAATAGCATCTAAAATTGCACTCACATCGTCTTTTGTACGAAGTGGAGGATTCATTTTTTTGTTGGCATCACAATCAAACAAAAAGCTATCATCTAAGGTGAAATAATGTGGTGCGGTTTCTGCTGTTATTGGTAATCCTAGCGATTTTCCAAACTCAATAAGCTCAACTCCTCCACGTGAACTAACGTGGCAAAAATGCATATGACAACCTGTATATCTAGCAAGTATCATATCTCTTGCAATAATAATTTCTTCTGCATCTTTGCCAAGTCCTTTAATTCCAAACAGTGCAGCATTTTCGCCCGCATTCATAGCACCGCCAATTAAATTCATATCCTCAGCGTGAGAAAACACAATAAGCCCCAGTTCTTTTGCGTACAACATTGCTTTTTTCATTAGTGCCGAATTCATAACTGTTTTGCCATCTTCACTAATACCGCATATGCCATGTTCTTTCATTTTGCCAATGCTTGCTAACTCTGTTCCGTTTTGCCCTTTTGTTATTGCTCCGATAGGCAACACATTTACACCATTTGCACGACTAGCCATAGTGTTAATATATTCAACTACACATTCATTGTCGATTACAGGGTTTGTATTTGGCATACAACACATAGTAGTAATTCCGCCTTTTGCCGCCGCAAGACAACCTGTTTCGATAGTTTCTTTATGTTCAAATCCTGGCTCTCTAAGGTGAACATGCAAGTCAACAATTCCAGGTATAACCCATTTGCCTGTTGCATCAATCGTTTTATCTGCAACGTCATCTGTAACACCAATGTGAGTAATTTTATCGTTTTCTACCCATATGTCTGTAATTTGTTCTAAATTTGTAGATGGATTTAAAACTAAACCGTTTTTAATACATAATTTCATAATATCCTCCTATTTTTTCATCAGTAATGATAAAATTGCCATTCTAACTGCAACTCCATTTGTAACTTGCTCGTCAATAACACTTACAGAGCTGTCTATAAGTTCTGGTGATAGCTCCACCCCACGATTTACAGGTGCAGGGTGCATAAGAATAGCCTCACTATCTGCAAGTGCAAATACATCTGTATCAATTCCATATATTTGGCTGTATTCCCTAAGACTTGGGAAAGTGCCCCCATTTTGACGCTCCATTTGGATACGCAGCCCCATAACAACGTCAGCACCTCTAACAGCATCGGCAACGTTGTACATGACTTTCGCCCCTGTAACTTCCATACTTCTTGATAACAAAGTGCCAGCACCTGCAAATGTCACGTTAGCACCAAGTTTTTTAAGGCCAAACGCATTTGAGCGAGCCACACGACTATGGTTAATATCTCCAACTATCGTTACGTTTAAGCCTTTAAAGCTACCTTTTTTTTCATATATAGTCATAAAATCAAGTAAAGCTTGGGTTGGGTGCTCATTTATTCCGTCACCAGCATTTATAACTGATGCCTTTACATTTTTTGCAATAAGCCCTGGTGCACCACTGTTTTCATGCCTAATAACCATACAATCGATGCCCATTTTATCAAGTGTTATTGCCGTGTCCACAAGTGACTCGCCTTTTTGCACGCTACTTGTTGCAACTCCAAGGTCTGTAACGTCCATACCTTGGTACAAACCAGCCATATTAAAAGAAACTTTTGTTCTAGTACTATTTTCATAAAATAAAGTTATTAGACTTTTATATTCTAAATCTTTTTGTCGTAGTGATTTGTCGTCTATTTTCTGTTTCATCTCTTGTGCAAGATGTAGTATAGTCATAATTTCATCAACATCTAAATCTTTAATTCCAAGTAAGTCTTTTCTATTTAACACCTATTTCCACCCCTTAACTTTTAAAAAAAGCGATAGAAATTTTCTACCGCTTACCGTTTTTAATAACCAAATTTTAGCATATTTCTACATAGCTGTCAACTTGACATATATTAATATTTTGTGAAAATCTGTGTCCAGTAGTTCCCATTAGCGACATATCCTACCCCTAAATGTGTCAAATCTCCATTTAAAATTGTAGCTCTATGAGGAGCACTGTTCATCCAAGCTTGTACTACTTGGGCTGGGCTAGTTTGTCCTTTTGCAATGTTTTCTGCAACAGATTTATAAGATACATTAAAATATTTTACTAAGTCGGCGGGACCGCCGTATGTAGGACTAACGTGATTAAAATAATTATCACGACTCATATCTTCTGACTTAAATCTTGCTATTTCGCACAATTTTTCATCAAGTACAAGTGGGTCAAGTCCGTAATTTGCTCTTTCTATGTTAACAAGTTTTGCAACTTCTATTTCAAACTTATGTAAGCCATCTAAATCATCGTCCTCTTCTTCCTCCTCAGGGTCTGGCTCGTTATTTGGATTTTTATCTTTATCCTTGTCTTGTTCTTTGTCCTGCTCTTTATCAAAATCAGGCTTATCATACATATCAAATCCAAAATCATATTCTACATCATCATTTTCATAATCATCTTCATCAAAATCAAACACATCTTCAATATATTCTTCCTCTTTATTAGGAGTTTCATCTTTAGTTGTGGTATTTGAATTGTTAAAATTAAAATAATACCTGCCTGTGTCAGGGCATCTTTCTAAATATTGAACTCTATCTTGTACTTGTATGTAATAATTCGGGTTATGTGATTTTTTTTCATCATCAAATACATCTACTGTATTTGCTTGAACTGCAAATGTACTTCCAATTACTCCGCCAAATAATGCCATATTTTTTGCTGCTTTTGAAATCCTTTTCATGTTTATTGCTCCTTATTTATTAAATTTTTGTATCTTAATTGTAACATAAAACGACATAAAAATGTAATGGTAATATATGGTCAATATAATTTACCATTGCTTTGGTAATACTAGAAGTAATAAAAGATTTAGTAAAGGGGCGAGCAAAATTGAAACACAAATTTATAACTTCTCTATTGATATTAGGACTACTTAGTTCAACCTCTGTATTAGGATTAGAACCTATTACAGACCCATTAGTTATCGAAGAAATAGAGATAGAACTACGTGAAATGGTAGACGAATTAGATGTGGAAGAGACAGAACTTGAGGACGCAGAAAAAGAGAAAACAGAAGATACAGTAGGTCCTCAAACTTTAACAGAAGATCAACTAAAAGAAAAATTTGCACCAATTTTAGAAGAAATTTTGGCATCACGTAATGAGTACGTATTAAATCATGACACTGATGGTCTACAAACTTTGTATGATATTGACGTAAAAGTTAGTCAATACGCTTATGAGCATGAAGCTATCAAAGCAAAATACTTAGATAATTGGGCTAAAAAACAAGGGGTTAGTTTTAAAAATATCGAGTCACAAATACATCTAAGAAAAGTTAGAGATAGGTCTAATGGCTTATATGGAATGACTTGTAATATTTGCACAACATTTACGTATGCATACGACACAGAACCAGATATCGAAACAAGTTTTAGACTTGGAACTTCGCACTACATTCATTTGCAACAAAAAGGTGATAAATACGTTATAGTTAAAGAATGGTATACTGATCCGTTTTCGGACTCATTAGAACTTAAAGCAAAAGAGCCAGCTGAAATTACGAACTATCTTACAAATGCAAAAGCACCAAGTTATACAGCAGATGAGCGTACACAAAAAGCTATAGATTATGCTCATACTCATTGTGGAATTGGTGATGGCGAACATATGTTTAAATATAATAAAGAATATATGGACTGTAACCCGTTGGGTGGAGATTGTGCAAATTTTGCATCACAAATTATGTTTGAAGGTGCGGGATTTAAGAAAAATGGGACTTGGAATTATACTCATGAAGGAACGAAAGCTTGGGTTAATGCTCAAGGTTTAACACATTATATAATAAATAGTGGCCGTGGACACAAAATTGCTCAAGGTTCATATGAAAAGATTTACAAAACAGCATCACAAATGCGACCTGGTGACATTGTGGCATATGAGAAAAAAGGCAGAATAACGCATGTATCTACTGTAACAGGTCTTGATAATCACGGGTATCCACTAGTTACATGTCATAACACAGACAGATTGCTTGTGCCATATGACTTAGGTTGGAGTAACTCAAATATTACTTTCCATCTAGTTGATGTATATTATTAAAAAGAAGGTGAATGTTTATGAATAAAAAAGTATCATATATTATAACTTTATTAATTTTATGTGCATTTCCTATATTTGCAACTGAAACAGCCGAACAAACTACAGAGCCGACAACTGAGCAAACGACAGAACAGCCAACTACACCTGAGGCAACAGAATTTATTGTATGTATTGACCCTGGACACCAACAAAAAGGCGATAGCAAAACAGAACCTATCGCCCCAGGCTCCTCACATCAAAAAGCACGTGTTTCATCTGGAACAGAAGGTGTTGGCACAAAAAAAGCTGAATATGTTGTAAATTTAGAAGCTAGCTTAATTTTAAAAGAGCTTTTAGAAAAAGAAGGATTTAAAGTTGTTATGACTAGAGAAACACACGACGTGAACATTAGCAATGCAGAGCGTGCACAAGTGTCAAACAATTGCAAAGCCAATATGACTATTAGATTACATTGTGATAGTATATCAAACTCAGGTAAAACTGGTGCAACAATTTTAGTACCAAGTGATACAAGCAAGTATACTAAAGAAATATATCCTGAAAGTCAAAAATATGGTGAGCTATTGAAAACAGCTTTGGAGGCAAAAAACGTTAAAGTAAATGGTATATTTAAAAGAGATGATATGACAGGGTTTAACTGGTCACAAGTTCCAGCGGTAATTTTGGAGATGGGTTTTATGAGCAATTGGAATGAAGACCAGATGCTTTCTAACCCCGATTATCAACGAAAACTTATGGAAGCTGTCGTTGAATCTTTAAAACAATACCAAACTCAATAAAGTGGTAAGCAAGTAATCCATTATCTTTTAGATCAAAAAAACGACTAGATATTTTTTGTCTAGTCGTTTTTTCGTATCAGGTTATTATTCCAAGCAACAATGCTGAAACCATAAATACTCCTGCGATAAGTTTGGTCATAAGCTCCATTCTACCTTCAAGGGAGTTCTTTTTGTTTTGTGCCCAAAATGTGTCAGTGTTTTCGCCTGTCATTCCACCTAGACCGCCACCGCTACCTTCTTGCATAAGTACGATTCCGATAATGGCTAAGGCTGAAATAACAAATAAAACAGTTATAAATGTTCTCATCTTTCTCAACTCCTTCATTTTATAATAACATAGCTTAAAATTTTTTGCAACGCCCCTAATTAGTATTCCCAAGCGTTTACATAATATAGATTTATGTGTATAATAAATTTAAAAAGTTGAGAGGTAAATTAATGGCAAAAGAAAAAGAAACTTTAGAGCAAAGACTAGAAAATGAATTTGAAAAATTTTATAGAGACCCAAAAAAGAAATATAAAGTTACTGGAGTACCTTTTAGAGAAAAAAAATTATCTATAACTTACATATGTAGATTTGTGGATGAAAAAAACGGACTGGAAACTGATAGGGAGGGCTACATATATTACAAAACATTATTTACTAATGTTGGTGCTTTATATATGTTTAAAGATTTCAAATCTCCTAAACCTAGAAAGCCTAATATGAAAACTAAATTTAAATATTGGGTTACCAGTTCGCCTAAACGTCGTGCAGAATTAAATATATTAATGACAACTATGTATTATATTATTTTTCCTATACTTTTAGTTGCATTAATAGGAGTTGGAAGTGTTTTATATTTTTTTGAATAAGGTGTATAAAGTGATTAAATGATGTCAATAATCTAAATAACTTAGGAGGTAGAGAAAATGACTAAATCAACAAATTTACAAGACTTAGTTTTAAACCAATTACGTAAGGAAAAAATTTTTACAACTATTTTTTTGACTAACGGATTTCAAATTAAAGGAGTTATTAAAGGTTTTGATAACTTTATCGTATTAATTGAAAGTGAAGGCAAACAACAAATGTTATACAAACATGCTATTTCTACTGTTTGCCCTTCAAAATCTGTATCGTTAAACTCACAAGATGAGTAATAACCCCTAAAATAAGAGAATTTCTCTAGTTTTGCTGTCTATTTTAAACTGTAGGCAGTTTTTTTTGACTTTAATCTCAAATTAAACATAATCGTCTATTTCGATATCTTCATCTTCAAAAAAATTATCTGTTAGCTCAAAGTCATAACTAGCTTGGGAATAAGTTATATCCGAACTAGCCATATAATCATAATTATTATCCGTGTTTTCGTCAGTAAAATAGTTATGATATTCGTCATTATAATACTTATCTACGCCAGTACCGCTTGATAATAGTTCATAAACTTGCCACTCATCAGTTGTTGGAACAATGTGTATCATAATTAACTCTCCTCCTAATTAGTTAAAAAAATACGATGCACCTTATTAGTACACCGTATTTTAAATTATGCTGTTGGAATATCATCTAAGTTGTTAGATGACGCTCCTTTGATTTTTATATTTATAGTGATATGATGTCAAAGCATTCAAGTAGGTACTATATATCACTATGTACAGCTTACTATTAAACTGTACCATAAACTCAAAAGAGCGGTCAAGGGGGTTTTATAAACTTTTAAACATTTATTATTGTGCTAAAAATGTCTTTGTTTTCTTCGATACTAGTTGTATTTCCAAACACACAGTATTGATTTTTGTCAGTAACATCTTTGATAAGTTTACCAAAGCTTTGTAATGTTTCTTTAGTAGTTGCAAACATTTCATCACGTGACTTTTGTAAATCTGCTTTAGTAACAGAAGTTAAATAATACAACTGACCACATGCCCCTTCTGTATAAGGCGTGAATGGGAAGTCAAGCGAACTTATAGTTCCAATTAAATATTGCAACAACTCACGATCATCAACTTCCAAATTAGCTACGTAGTCACCAAGCTTATGATAAATATCTAATGTTTCTTTTACGTTCGGGTCACGATATGAGGCAAAAAATACATTTCCGCTTTTCTTAAAGTCCGCAAAGCAACCGTATGCTCCATTTTTCACCCTAACTTGCGTCCACAAATAATCCATAGAAATTATAGATTTTAAAATTTGCATACTACCGCTATATTGATAGCCCAAATCTTTAAAGTTGTATCCTAACGCAACATAATTTACGTTACCAGCGTATCTAATACCTTCTTTAACTTGTGAGTCCTCAAATTTTACCGGCTCATCGTTAAATGGCGTAAATTCAAACTTGCTTTGTAGCTGTTTATCCATTTCATCAACTATTGGCTGTGTTTCATCAGCAGTTATTCCAATTTGAATTCTTGCACGATTGTTTAACAAGCTATAAGCGTGAGCTAAATTGTTAATAAACTCAGTTTTAGCCGTGCTCCAATTGTCGATTACATTTTCTATCATATGATAAAAACTTAATCCTTTAGTTAGTTCTTCGAACTCTTGAAGTGGCGTAAAGTGAGATAACAGCCTGCTAACAGCGATTTTGTGTCCTTCACCACTAATTGCAACTTGCATCATCGCTCTAAGCTCTTTTAATATTTCAAGAAGTCTATCTCCATCGTTAAACTTTGTGTTTTGCATTATTTCCGCAAAGAAATGCAGTTGTTTATCAAGATATTTTGTTAAAGATTTTGTTTTAACTATAAAATATCTTTCGTTTAACCCTTCTTGCTTGTAGTTAGAAAGCCCTTGAACGTGGAACTCCATACCCCCTAAATAGCTGTCAATTTCTATTGATAACTCATCGTACGTATAGTTTTTTGTATCCATTTTCCCAAGTATTCCAACTAACGCACCTACGTAAGGAAGATATTTTTTCTCAATACCTTCAAGGTGGAAATACCAACTTAAATAAGCAATTTTGTTAGTAAACAGCTCTGTAACTATAAAGTTAGTATCATTTTTTGTTATTACATCAAATGTTGGATACATTGGCTCTGTTTCAAGCTCATCTTTTGTAAGAAGCGGTATGCTGTGAACATTTTCAATTTTATCTGGAGTTTCTTGGAACTCTTTAAATGCTTTTGTCTGCTCAATAAGCTCGTTGATTTGGTCAGCTGATAGTTTGCTTTTGATACTGGCAAGTTTTGCCGTAGTTTCATCTTCCATTTGCTTATCTAGCCCCACAACTGGATACAACTTAATTTTAGACATATGCATATTGTCTAATAGCTGAGTTTTTATTAAATCCTCAAAATATCCATTGGTAGCCACTTCTTTTATTTCGGTTATTGCTTTGTCGTATTTTAATTGTTCAATTGGGTCAGCATCGTATAGCCAACCTTTTAAACTGCTTATAAAACAACCTAGTCCTTTTGAGTATCCTCTTGAGTCACCTTCACGTAGTGCAAATTCTTTAACTTGTAAGGCAGGTAAAATTAAAGCTTTATCAATTTTATTTGTAATTAAGTTTTCAAGCACTTCATCTATAAGTTGATAAAATCTTTCTTCTTTGTCTTTAGATACATTTTTAGCTACGATACTAAAAATTGGTTGTTTTAAGTGAGTTTGAAACACCCCAAACACATCTTCGCCGATATTTTCTTTTAACAATGCTTTTTTTAACGGTGACGCTGGCGTGTCAAGCAAAATGTACTCAAGTATACCCATAGCCATAGTAAATTTTTTGTCCGATGCCTCACCCACAACAACATTGTATGATAAATATAGTTGGTCATCTTTTTCTTCGGTTACTGAGTAAGCATAACTTTCTACAACATTTACAGGAGCCTGATGGTCGATTTTAGAGTCAACTTGTTGATATTCAAAATGCGATAAATAATCTTTATCGATAAATTCTAAAGTTTCGGCGATATCAACTTCCCCATATATACAAATATAGCTATTTGATGGGTGGTAAAACTTCTTGTGATAGTCTGTATATTGCTCAAAAGTTAAGTCAACTATATTTTCAGGTGCTCCCCCCGACTCGTGTTGATACGTTGTGTTTGGGAAAAGTGACTCTTTAATTTTTCTAAACATTACTTCCTCAGGAGATGAAAAAGCTCCTTTCATTTCGTTGTATACTACCCCTTTGTACAATAAAGGTGCATCAGCATTTTCTAAATCATATCGCCAACCTTCTTGCATAAGCAAATATGGAGTTTTGTATATGTTCGGGAAAAATACCGCATCTAAGTACACGTCCATAAGGTTATGAAAATCTTGATTGTTTTCGCTAGAAACTGGATATAAAGTTTTGTCTGGATACGTCATTGCATTTAAATATGTGTTTAAAGAACCTTTTGCAAGTTCTACAAATGGGTCTTTTATATCAAACTTTCTTGACCCACAAAGTACCGAGTGTTCCATTATGTGTGGAACGCCTGTGCTATCAGTTATAGGTGTTCTAAACCCTATGCCAAATGTTTTATGTTCATCGTCATTTGCTATATACATAATTTTAGCTTTAGTTTTATCGTGCTCAAGTATTATAACTTGAGAGTTGTCAAGCTCACTCACCATTTCTGAGGATATTTGCGTATATCCTTTTATTTGTAATTGACTCATGTTGAACTCCTTTGAATATAGTATATTTTTGTTCTTAATTATAAGATAAGTTTACCGATTTGTCCACTATCCTTTTAATATAGTATGGACTTTTTATAAAAAAAATAGTCTTTCTCAAGACTATTTAACAAAATTTAGTGTATTCAATTTCGTTATTATAAATTTTCGTTAAAACATTTTCTGTTTTGCCATTTGCTAAAATCATTTCAATTTCATAATCATTACATATTTTGGCTGCCTCAAGTTTAGTTTGAATACCACCTGTGCCAAATTCGTTAGTTTCTCCGATTTCAATAGACCTCATAATACTATTTACATCAGTTACAGTTTGCAAAAGTTTTGCATCTTTATGTTGTTTAGGATTTTTGTCGTATAGCCCATCTATATCGCTTAAAATAATAAGTGTGTCTGCATTCCATAACCTAGCCATATAAGCCGCTAACGTATCATTATCGCCTATTTGAAGTTCTTGCACACACACAGTATCATTCTCGTTAATAATAGGCACAACCCCTTCATCTATTAGCGTAAAAAGTGTGTTGCGTATGTTTAGAACTCTATTGTCAACGAAAAAATCATCTCTAGTTAACAAAATTTGCCCAATATTGATACCATATTTTGAAAAAAACTTTTCGTATGAACCGAGCAAACGAACTTGACCGATAGCACACAATGCCTGCTTATAATGAATATCCGATTTACGACTCCACTTCCCAATAGCTGATATCCCTGCGATTTTTGCCCCTGAACTAACGATAATAACTTCTTTACCTTCTTGTTTAAGAACCGCAACTTCTTTACACAAATTTGCGATAAAATCTTCGTTTACAAAACCATGCTTATCAGAAATTGTGTTGCTACCAACTTTTATAACAATCTTTTTTTTATCTATCATCGTATTTGTCCATCTCCACTAATTATATATTTATATGAAACTAAGTGTTCAAGCCCCACAGGACCACGCACATGCATTTTTTGGGTACTTATGCCCATTTCAGCACCAAGCCCAAATTCTCCCCCATCTGTAAACCTTGTTGAAACATTTATATACACACAAGCTGCATCAACATTTAATGAAAATTTATTTGAAACTTCCAAATCGTTTGTAACGATACATTCTGAATGTCCAGAAGAATAATTTGAAATGTGAGATATCGCCTCATTAACATTTTTAACTATTTTTATTGCTAATGTATAGTCCAAAAATTCTGTTTCAAAATGTTCATCTGTAGCTTTGTCACAATCTAATATTGTCGCAACTTTATCGCAACCGTAAAACTTAACTTGTTTGCCAATTCTTTGGTGTGCTTTAGTTAAAAAGTTTATTGCGATTTCTTCATCAACCAATAGCGTTTCAAGTGAATTGCAAACTGACGGACGTTGTACTTTGCCGTTTTCTAAAATATCTAAAGCCATTTCGAGATCAGCTGTTTTTTCAACATACAAATGACAATTGCCAACACCAGTTTCTATCGTTGGCACAGTGGCGTTTTGTACAACAAAATTTATAAGACCAGCCCCTCCTCTTGGAATAACAAGATCAATAGCAGTGTTTCAATCACTAGATGGTAGTTGCTACACACATTTATAACAGAATATGGAAAAGTCAGTTAATTTGCACTAAAATGTCGAGTTAGACCTGAATCAATCAAAAAAAAAAAAAAAATAATTC
>MDSP01000104.1_pt1 | contig 18910 bp, 17 predicted proteins | sample 1005811 | NCBI WGS metagenome assembly MDSP01 (sample SAMN05526596, study PRJNA338239) | gut metagenome | isolation source: stomach gut content | host: Naso elegans | place: Saudi Arabia: Red Sea | collected 2011-04
TTTAATATCAACTTTGCTCAAAATATTATCCTTTGTTTTTTCGTCAATAACTAAGTTTGAGGCAAAACCAATAGACCTATCGCCTTTAAGCCTATCTCTTATAATATCATCAAGCCCAACAAATGCACCACCAAATATAAATAAAATATTTTTTGTATGCATAAGTATTCCCTCAGAACTATGCATCATTCTTCTGTCGCCAAATTCGGGCACTCTCATTTCCTCGCCATTGAGCATAGAAAGTAATGCCTCTTGTACTGCCTTGTCCGAAGGGTTGCCTGTTGTTGACTGATGAGCGTCTGCTTTTGCTATTTTGTCTATCTCGTCTAAAAACACTATGCCTTTTTCTGCCATAGAAAGGTCGCCGCCAGATTTTTTGTATAATTCATACAAAACAGTTTCCACGTCATCGCCAACATAACCTGTTTCTGTAAGTGTCGTAACATCGCTTCTTGCAAATGGGAGTGCAAGTATATTAGCAAGTGTTTGAGCAAGGTAAGTTTTTCCAACACCTGTCGCCCCAATAAGCATGATATTTGAACGAAAAGGTATATGTGATGCATTTTGCACACGCATATAATGTAGATACGCCTGCACAGCAAGTACACGTTTGGCACGCTTTTGCCCAACAACATATTTGTCTAACTCTGCTACCATTTCTTTTGGTGTAATACTTTCGACAATAGATTCAAATTTTCTTTTATTTATAGCTATTGACGGAACAAATTCTGTACTGAGGTTATCTCCTATAATATTTTCAAGGACAGAATAATCCATTTCTTCAAGCAAAGAAAACAGTATCTTCGGATTGCTAAAGCCTACAAGTGTTTGACCTATTTCAAGCCCAATAGATGAGGAAAAATTATCCTTTGATGTAGTAAGTATCTGCGACTTTATAAGGGCACTCTCTGGTGCTATATATTTATAATTACGTATATATATCTCTGTATTTGTGCTTACAAGCTCAAGAAGTTTACGCATAGAAAGAGAGGCAAGCGGGTCTGTATACAAAGAATAAACAGTAATGCAGTAAAGCATATAACGCTCTATGTCTGAGAGGTCCAACTCTGTTATAAGACGCTCTATATTAAAATTATATTTCTTATATTTTTTAATAGATTTAATATCATCTTTTAGAGATTCATGCAAATTAAGTATTGCTTTTATCCTATCACTTTTACTTGACTTATTATCGCCATCTTCAACCACTTCCTCCAATGGACGAAGATTGCGGTTGTGGCGAAGACAGACCACGCTTCCACTGCCACGCTGAAAACATTGACGGTGTAACAGTTGTAAAAAGCACTGTACGTGTTGGTGGCAACACTTACGTTTCAGTTTGCAACGTTGAAGTTGATTGCAGTACTTGCGAAGATGCTTACGGTTGGGAATGTGGAAACAGCTGGTATACAGACAGATATTTCGGTAGATGTTTCGGTAGACGCTGGTAAGAATTTAATTTGCATAAGTAGCATAAAATAATAGTAAGATAAATTTGCGGGGGTGGCTATCAAGCGCCCCTTTAATTTTTAGGAGGTTTTTATTGTGGTTACAAAGAAATTATCTATTAAAAATACTGAGTGCACACTTGATATAACAAACAGCACAGCAAATACGCTTATGGGGGTACACCTAGCAAACAAAAATATAGACGACTTGTCCGATATTATAGAAAATATCACTATTTACCGAGAACGAGGACATATTAGTTTTGACACACTTTCACCGAGCGTTATACTTGGAAACTTGTACCCAGAAGAAACGGCAAAACTTTCACTTAAATTGCGACAAGCTATGTCACAAGAAGAATTATCGGTAAAGTTGAACGAGAACTTTAAACTTTTATGCGATATTAGCATAGAATAATACATATACCCCCTATAATTGTAGATAGGTTTGTGGTATAATATATATAAATATGACATCTAAAAAGGAGTGATTTATATGAAAATTTTATTTCCTATCACCAACACTGTTGACGCTCAAGCATTGCTTTATGCAGAAGAAGTCGCAATTTCACAAGGTGCAAAATTAGTTGTGTTATACATTACAAGCCCATTAACTTTTAGTAGTTGCTATGCATACCCAAGTTTGTTGTACTCTGTTGCAAACTTAAACATGGAGAGCATCGAAACAGCTCATCAAGCTATTAGACACAACATCAAATCACTTTTAACAGGAAGCAACTACGAAATTATGTGCCTAATTGGTCCACAACTAGATACAATAATTAATGTTGCAAATGACAACGGTATAGACTGTATCGTAGCTACACATGAACACAAAATTTATGATAAATTAAAACACAAATCTCAGCGTGCAAAATTAAGCTCTGATATTTCGATTATGTTATATGAGGGAAGAAAACGTGCATGAGAAAAAGCCCCACAACAATTAGTATATAGTTGTAGGGGCTATTTTGTTACAAATTTTTTACCCGCTTATCATTAAGTATAAGTTTATAAGTAGTATTACTTGAACTGCAGCGATTGCTGGCATGCCAAACACAAAATACCAGTGTTTCGTTTTGTGTCTAAATTTATGCATACCAATCATACTGCCAACGCTACCACCAGCTAGTGCAACCAAAAATAATGTTTTTTCTGATATACGGTATTTTTGGTTTATTGCACGTTGTTTGTCTGAATACATAACGATTGCACCAAGTATGTTGGCTAAAATTAAATACAATAAAAATATTCTAATAAACAAAATTATACCCCCTCTTTATAGCCTCGCCAATATAACATAAATTCTCTATCGTCAAGGCTTTCTCTAAATTTTAGTTTGATATATAAAAATTGCTCCATATCGTTTAAATATTGATACAACATTGCTCTATTTTCAAATTCTTCTCTACTTGAAGGTAAAGTTGACTGCTTAAAGTGTTCTCTAAGCTCCTCAAGGCGAGTTAACATATCTTTTGCTGATATGTCACCTTGAACACATACGACCATGCTACGAGTAAAACTTGCAATAAGTTGTGCCTGCTCAAGATCCATAGACAAGTTGGCAAATCGCTTTCGCATGTAAGATAACACTTGGTACTGATTGCTCCTCATATCAAAATATCGTTCGTATGGAGTGATGACACTTGAAGTTAAAGCGTTGTTCATGTGTTTGTATGCAAGTTTTTTGCCACTTATAATTTCATGTTCAAGTTTGGTATAAAGTTCTTCTTCAACTAGATGAGGGCTATGTTTTTCTATTGCATCTGCAATTTCGCCCAACAAGTCACTCATAAGCATTTCCACTTTTCGTCGGATTCGTTTTATCTGTTGTTCGTTGCTTGGCATATACAAATTTAGTATTAGTGCAACACCTGCACCCACGATAAAAATGCCAATTTCATTAAGCCAAATAGACAGCGTGCTTGCCCCAAAGCTCATTAAGTGAGTTACTAATACTGATGATGGAGTTATGCCATCTTGCACTTTGAATTTTACACACACGGGGATAAATATAGCTAAGTATAAACCAAAAGCAAGCGGATTGTATCCCAAAACTGTAAATATTCCTGTTGATAAACTTAGTGCTAAAAGTAGCGAAATAAATCGTCTAAAGGCAATTTCGACGGATTGTTTTCGTGTGGATTGAACACTAAGTAGTGTTATTATACCTGCGGAATATGCAAAATCCAGCCCGATATACATTGCGATCCACATAGCAATTGTTGCACCGATAGCAGACTTTATCGTTCTTGAACCTATCATTTAAAACCTCCTAACTTATACAGCGGGCGGCCAGACCGAATACAGTGGGCGGTTGACCTTAATACAGCGGGCGGCCAGACCGAATACAGTGGGCGGTTGACCTTAATACAGCGGGCGGCCAGACCGAATACAGTGGGCGGTTGACCTTAATACAGCGGGCGGCCAGTGACCGCCCCTACAGTGGCAATATAATGCCTAAAATACCTCCTATTATTATAAAAAATATTGGGTGTTTGTTGTATTTTTGTATTAGCCAATATATGATACCACAAACAGCTATTCTAAGTATTTGAAAAGCTATGTCATCGCCACCAAATCCAAATGCAACAAATCCAACGTTTATAGCGGCAGCAGCAATAATACCAGCAGCAGCAGGACGTATGCCGTAAAAGGCGTCTTGCACAGTTTTATTTTTGCGAAACTTATCAAAGATGCGAGCCACTATAACTATAATAACTATAGCAGGAGATACAAGCCCAAGCACTGATATAATGCCGCCCCAAATGCCAGCAACTTTGTAGCCCATAAATGTTGCGGCATTTACACCGATTGCCCCAGGGGTTGACTCAGCTATGGCAACAATGTCAATAAGTTCTTGTTGTGTTATCCAGCCATATTGCTCAACAAGTTCTTGCAAAAATGGAATAGTTGCAAGTCCACCACCAACAGAAAAAGCACCTATCTTACAAAATTCCAAATATAAAATTAGATATATAGAGTTTATCATTTGCCTGTGTCCGCCTTTCTATTAGAAAGTATGCCTATAATTCCAGTAGCTACAACTATTACGATAGGCGATGGTGAAAATATTAGCATTATAGCTATAGATGCAAAAAACAGTGCTTTTGTTAGGTTGTCAATAAGTGATTTTTTTGAAAGCCCTGCAACACCGCTAGCCATTAGTGCAACTACGACGATACGTATACCGTTAAAAGCTTTATCAACGATATTTGACTCCATAAGCGTATCAAACACAGTTGCGATAGCTGTAATGATTATAATAGATGGGGCAACAACACCAAGTGTTGCACTTATAGCTCCGAGTAATCCGCCACGTTTGTAGCCGATAAAAGTTGCGGTGTTTACGGCGATTATACCAGGGGTCATTTGCCCAATAGCGTAGTAGTCAAGAACTTCTTCTTCGGTAACCCAACCTCTCTTATTTACGACTTCTTCTTGTATTAGAGGGAGCATGGCATAGCCCCCACCAAATGTGAAAGCTCCAATTCTGGCAAACACTAAAAATAACTCAATTAAATTTTTCAATGTATCACTCATCTTTCATATTTTATTTTTTGTATTTCGCATGAATGTGTTTTATTTTTATCACTATAATTAATTGCTACAATTAAAATATCTTTCTGATATTGTTTAATATATTTTTTGGCATACTCACGTTCTAGTATTTGATTCAATGCTACTTGCGTATTGCTATTGCGTTTTAATTCCACTATAATAGGTATGTCTAAGTTGTTTTTTGGATGAAACACAAAGTCGACAAATCCTTTTCCGCTTTTTTCTTCACGTTCTATTCGATATTTATTTCTAGCTGATAAATAAGCTAGTGTTAGTACACAAGAGGTACTGTTTTCGTCTGTATATTTTAGTATAGGAATTTCACAATTATGAATATCATGGATAATTTGTGCTACTCTATCGCTATCTTGATTTAAGGTTGCAACCAACATATCATTTGAATTACTTATAATTTGTGCAACATCTCCAAAACAATCTTCAGTAAGTGCTAGTTCAAATTCTATCATAAGTTCATTATTTGGTATTCTGACCTCATCATTACTATAAGATAAAAATCCCCAAGTTATCATTGCTGAATAAATTTCTTCTCTGTTTTGGGGGATTTTAGAACCAGCCCTAAATTCACGTTTAATTAAAATAGGGATGCTTTCTGAATTTATCATTTTAATTACATCTTCTATTACACCAGTTGTATCAAGTTTTAGATATTCTACTACTTCGTTTAATGCTCCAACATTTGTCCAATAACTTTGACAGTCATTATTACTTAGTGCCTCCACTACACTACGTGGATTAAAAATTTTGTTGCCACTAGCAGTAGTATACCCGTTATACCAATAAGCCATTTCGTTATACGATATGTTAAAATTTGTTTCACATAATTTTTTGACTTCTTTTTCTGTAAAACCATATAAGGTATCGAAAGTTTTATCTTTAAAGAACGAAAACTCACTAAACATATTTAATTCTGAACCTGTGGAATGTTTTTTTATCGGAAGTATGCCCGTCATATAGCACAGTGACACATATGAGCGCCCTTTTAGCAAGTTACGCAAAAACTCTAAAAACTTTTCTTGTTCACCTGCATACAAATTTTTGTTAAATATAAAGTCCCACTCGTCCAAAATAAAAATAAATTTTTCGCCTGTTATTTGATTAATAATATTTAGTTTATCAGCAACTTCAGTAATATCAGTTAAGTCAATATCTTTATAAGTAGTTTCTAAGTCACGACTTAAAAACTTAGTTATTCTGCCAATATACCCATCATAAGTATTAGCTGTAGTGTCCACGTTTGAAAAGTCTATTTTGATAACATTATATTTGTTTAGATGCGTTTGATAGTTTGGAGTGTCACTAATTGCAAGTGTGTCAAATATTTCTTTGCTATTTACAGCTCTACTATAGTAGCTTTCAAGCAAATAGGTTATTTCAGATTTACCAAACCGTCTTGGGCGAGTTATGCAAAGGTATTTACTACGTTTATTTATTCTTGAGCTTATTATATTTATAATCATAGATTTGTCTACATAAATATCATCTGCCACAGACTCCATAAAGTTGTTATATCCATCTTGGGAATTTAGATACATAAGATCATCACCTTTCTTCTTGTCTATTGTATTACAAATTTTTAAGTTTTGTCTAGTATCCTATTGAATATAATGGTATACTATTTTGAAAGAAAGGAATGATAATCATATGCTCACGATTTTTGCAATGCTTACCATGTTGATTGACCATATTGGAATATTACTTATGCCCCCCCTATCAGGTGCGATTGATGAAACTTTTATGTGCCGGGCGATAGGGCGACTTGCTATGCCTATATTTGCATACAAAATTGCGAATGGCTTCATACATACAAGAAATTTCAAAAAATATTTTGGTCGAATGACAATGTTAACTATCGTATCTCAAGTGCCATTTGCACTTATGATGTCCCAAGTTATAACGGGTGTTGCAGACATAGACTTATTGTTTGACCTTAACAGGTATCCTCACATATTTTCAAGTCTTAACATTGGTTGGACGTTTATGTGTGCCTTGTTAGTTTTGTATATTATAAATATTCCAAGCAACTTAATAGCTGTATATATATTTAAGTTTATTGCGTTATTTATAGTTATGTGTTTTGCACCTGTGGGAGATTATGGCGTGTATGGAGTGGCAACGGTGGTAGTGTTTTATATGGCTATAAAAAGAGGGTTGTCATTTCCTATGACGGTATTTTTGTTTATAGCTATAACATTCGGGTTTAATTCGAGAAGTGAAACATTTTATTTGTTGTTGCAAATGATATCGGTGTTATCAGTATTTTTGGTAGCATTAATACCAGACACACGTTCTAAATACGATAAATTTATCTTTTATGCTTTTTATCCTATTCACATGATTATATTATTATATTTGGTATAAAAAATAGGGGGTATTTGCCCCCTTTAAACAAGTAAATCAGCAAGCTCATCTGATATAAATGGCGTGCCAACGATAAATTTTATAATTTTAGTTGTATCATAACTTACTCTTCTAATTTCACATCTAACATCTTCGTCAACTTCTACTATAATGTATGAACTATCTGAACCATCGCCTTCTTTTGGCTTTCCAACAGTGCCAGCGTTAATAAAGTGTTTGTCCTCTATTTGCGTGTGGTATGGCAAATGTGTATGTCCACAAATTAATATATCTGTCGTTAAAGTTGTTGATAGTGGCAACAATATTTCTTCATTGTTATACAAATATTCTTTGTTTGATGTTGGGCTACCGTGCACCACTTGAATAGTTTTGTCTCCAGCGGATAAAGTTAGTGCCTTTGGCATTGCCTTTAAATATAATCTGTTTTGGTCTGTGATAGTTGCGTTTGTGAAAATTCGTGAAGCATTTGCTGTTATATTGTTATCGTTTGTATTGTAATTTTGAAGTTGTGTAGCGTCAGAATTTGCGATGACCTCATCGTGATTGCCCTGAACGGCTACAACGTTATGTTTACGAACTAAATCAATAACCTCATTTGGATAACAATAGTATCCAACTAAGTCACCTGTTGATAATATAAAATCAACATTTTGGTGTGCTATATCGTCTAATGTCGCTTGTAGTGCTGGTTTGTTGCTGTGTATATCGCCTATGACTGCAAATCTCATCAAATTTTCTCCTTAATTATTAAGATACAAACTTTTCTTTGCAATGTTCTTCGACTGATAGACCTTTCAAATACAGCTCCTGAGCTGTTCTTTTTATTTCATCGCTATAGCCATGTTCAACTTTAAAACAAGCTATATCTTGACCACTGTATATAAAATGAAGAAGCGTTTCTAGTTTGTTTTCGTATTTACCTTGGTTTACACCGTTTTTTTGTCCAACGGCATAGCCCTCTTGTTCACCTGCTCTAAATCCAAATTCAAATCCTTCATGGTAATCTGGTGATGATTTTGCTATCATTTTAATTCCCCCCTATTTTTTTCTACTTATTATAACACAATTCGGGGAACAAATTAAAGACATTTTAATAATAAATTGTAAATTAATTGTCAATCTGGGCACATGCCACTTCATATTCCTGTTGGCTTGGGGTAACAAGCTTAACTTTTGGTGGGAATAACTTATCAAAATTTTCTATTTCAGCAGGAGTGCATTCAAGTGCGTCAGAAAATATAGCGTGACCTGAAACGTTGTCAAGTGCGCCATCAAACAAAGGCAACACAAGTAAACCTTTATAAAAAACTCCGTCTGGCATAGAAATATGATATTTTTTGCCACCAACAAATCCATAAGGCTCATAGTGATGGGGATAACCAAGCGTCATAATTGCAGCGTACCCCAGTTTTTTTGCTTGTTCTATGGAGTGTGTTATGAGCTGGCGTCCAAGCCCTTTTCGGTGCATATCAGGGTTAATAAATACAGGTCCAAAACTTATAACATCAGTTGTCCCTTCGTCTGAAACAACTTTAGCTTTTGTATAAAAAATTGCACCTTGAACTTTGCCGTCAACTGTTATAACAAAGTTTAATTCTGGGATAGAGTCGGGGCTGCTTTGAAGTTTGTTTACAACGCAATGTATGTCTGTCCCAGGGAAGTATAAGTTCCAAAAGGCTTCTCGTGCTAGGTGAAGAATTGTAGGTAAATCTTGTGGTTGTTGTAGTCTAATCATTGTGATTTCCTTCCGTGATTATAAATTCTGTTTTGCATGGATACGATTTTAGTTCGGTGCTATCCAAATTTTCATTTTGCAAACGAATGCGATGCACTCCGTAGCCATCATACGTCTTGTAGTAATAGTCGCCAGTGTCCAAATTCATACAGCTTGTGTATTGTGTGTAATCGATTTTTTGGGCAGTTGTCATCATTGCACCTTTTGGAACAGACACTCCGTCTAGTATGCGGAAAAACTGTGGGATACCAAAGTCTGGAACGTTTGACACAGTTGCGTCACGCAAAAATGTTGCACGCACAAATCTTGATGCCGACGTGAAGTCACCTGGTAAACCAAGCATACCCGTACCTTGGCTCATAGCCGATAAGTTTAACGTGCTTGACTCAAAGTTTGAAATTTGGTCGTATGATAAATGTATATAACGTGCAAGGTTTGTTTTGTGCCAGTCAAAATTTGGGGCGTTTGTGAGCACGCCATAAGGATTGTCGTGTATAGTTAAGCTGTCCACGGTTGGTTCAACAACTATCGTTTCACCTGTTTTGTCTGTAATTATCCAGTGCATAACAGGGTTAACAAGTCCCTCAAACGCCTCTTTATCAATAAGAAGTGTATTTTCTAAAATGGGGCGAACTTCGGCAACACTGCTATAGTTGTTAAGTATCCACATAGGGAAACGAAACACTTCAATATTGTTTTTTGTTGCACTTTCTTCCTTATTATAACTACCGAACTTGGGGAAGTTTAGCCCTGCACATGCAAGACCGTGTTCATTCATGGCATCGGCAAGCATAGGAAAGCCTTTGTACACCATGCCCATACCAACAATGGCATGTTTCATTTGCAAAGATAGTCCATTATCATTATATTTAAAGTGGCGTGGAATAAATACCACTGATTGTCCAAAATTATATTCTAAGTCAAGAGTTCTACCAAATAGATGTTGTCCGTCTGGCGTGCTAAGTGCGAGAGCTGTACACATAAAAACTACCTCCAAAATATGTTTTTTATCGATATTATGTGCAATATCAATAACTATTAGTCACAAAAATATTAAATATTCCAACATAGACAATGTAAGTTAAAAAAAGTTGGTGCATATAATAAAGAATGAAGTGCATAAGGGGGCTTAGTATGGTCAGGTACACAATTTTAACAAATAGCTATCAAAATGAGTTGACAGATGCCCTAAAGACTCAAAGTTCGGGTATCTTAAAAAGAAAGTGGCGTTGTATTGAAGGTGAAGATTGCTATGAAATTTCATATAGTGCAAGTTCACGTGAAATAGAAGTTTTGACAGAGATTATGGCATCAGCTGTTGCAGATATTGTACAAAAACAAACACTTAGATTATTTATAGATAAATATTGTAAAGCACGACAAGATTTATCACCAACTCAGAAGCAAGAAATAGCCGATATGTTCGTAAATAACAATTATATTCCAAAGCAAGATGGAATATCTAGCATAGCGCATTATTTGTTGTATATACCAATACTAGAGTTTTTAGAAGATAGTGTGACAATAAATGTTGATGGGTGGATTTCGTTTAGAACGGATAAATATAGATTTATACTAAATGAGGTTGTTGAACAATTTATTTATGACTATGAAACTAAGGAAGATTATGTGAAGTTTTTGGAGTTTTTGCGTGAAGTGAGTAGCAGTGGGGAGTCACTTGAAGAAACGATAGACTTATTTTGTACAAAGCAGGGCGATATAGAAGTGTATCGAAAAGGTAAGCCAGCAACGAAAGACTATGTGGCGAGATATTGTGGGGAGTTTGACACGAGCGACATGTTAAAGGAAGATTTGGTTATGCACATACTTATAACGACTTGCCCGAAAAATATTGTGATACACAATGCGTATGATTTTTATAACCCAAATTTTATTATTACGTTGCAAGAAATTTTTGTTGACCAAGTTAGAATGTGTCAAGGGTGCGAAGTGTGCCAGTAGGAAAAAAAGGAAGGGCGGCAGGAAAAGGCAAGGGCGGCAGGAAAAAAAGGCAAGGGCGGCCAGTGACCGCCCGTACAGGGGTGCGAATGTTGTAGGGGCGATCATCGGTCGCCCAAATGCAGGGGGGAAAAGGCAAGGGCGGCCAGTGACCGCCCGTACAGGGGTGCGAATGTTGTAGCCCAAATACAGGGGGCGAATATCATGGCATAGGATAACGATTATTAATCCATTTGCAGGGGTTGTTTTGTATATAGGTATAGATATTTTCATATTCATTAATATCCCTAATGATATGATCATGAAAAGATTTGTGCCATATACAAAAACCAATTTGGCGTGTGACTTGTCCTTTGAGAGCATTAATAATGTTTGATACAGTTGATGAGGGAGTAGAGCTAAAATTTTTCAGTTGTAAGATTAAGTGAATATGATTAGGCATAATTGTGTATATATGAATGGAAACATAGTTGTAATAATTTGGGATATTTAAAATAGTAGTTTCTACAATTTTACCGTAGGACGATAATTTATGAATGTTTGGGATTTCCCATAATATTTGATATTGTTTTTTTGTAGATACCGTAATGAAATATAATCCATTTCGTGAATAGTCATATTCAGCGAGGCGGATTTTTTTGCGTGCACGTACTTGCATAAAAACTCCTTTCATAATGTAATAATATAAATATGCACAAATATAAAGAATTTTAATCATCAAATATAAAAATTATATAGCGGAGTGGCAGAAAAAAGGGAAGGGCGTACAGGGGCGAATATTGTAGGGGCGATCATCGGTCGCCCAAATACAGGGGTGCGAATGTTGTAGGGGCGATCATCGGTCGCCCGAATGCAGGGGGGAAAAGGGAAGGGCGGCCAGTGACCGCCCGTACAGGGAGGCGAATACAGTCGATTGCCCCTTTTTTTGTATTGTGAACCTATAAAAATGATGGTATGATATAAATATAGAGAGAACAAAGGAGGAAGCGATGAGTACCAATAAGCAACCTAAGTATGAAGATTTAGTTATGAAAAGGTCTATGCAATTGTTTGGGGAATACGGAACAAAATATTTTGGCATAAACAAAACAGTGAAAACTATGGGGCATACAGAACAACCAAAAGTGACAGTTGAAAATGGTCAGCTAGACTATGTGGGGCTAACAACAGATGATACGTATGTGCATTTTGAATTTCAAACAACTAACAAAGGAAGAAGTGACTATGCAAGGTTTTGTGCATACGATGCAAACTTGACGCAACAAACAGGAAAAGATGTGGACACGTATGTTATATATTCAAACAACATAAAAAGGCCAACGACAGAATACAAGTTTGGAAGCATACACTATAAGGCGACTGCAATTTGTATGTCAAATAAAGATGGTGACGCAATATTCGAAACGATTGAGAACAGATTGAAACAAGGTGAAGATTTGACAGAGCAAGATTTGATGGATTTAACGTTTTTGCCACTGATGAGTAGCAAGTTAACTAAATTGGAGATAATAAAAAAGACGTTAATACTCACAAAAGAATTTGAAACAGAAAAAACTAAAGATGTACAATCACTAGTTTTTGTGTTAGGTCTAAAGTTTTTAAAGCCAGAGGAAATAGAAAGTATGGTGGAGGTGTTTAAAATGACGATGTTAGGAAAAATGTTGTATGACAACGGAAAAGCAGAAGGAAAAGCAGAAGGAAAAGCAGAAGGAATAACTATAGGTGAAATAATAGGTGAAGTGAAGACGCTATATTTACGACTAAAACTAAGCATTGAAGAAATAGCAGAAGAGCTAAACATATCAACGCAACAAGTGACAGAGATAGTATCACAAATAAATGCATAAGATTGCAGGGGGAAAAAGGAAGGGCGGCAGGAAAAAAGGGGAAGGGCGGCCAGTGACCGCCCGTACAGGGGCGAATATTGTAGGGGCGATCATCGGTCGCCCGAATGCAGGGGCGAAAAGGGAAGGGCGGCCAATGCCCGTACAGGGTGCGAATATTGTAGGGGCGATTGCCCCCTTTTTTTTGTGCCCTGATAATATAACGGCTATTTATACCATGTCATGCCTTACCACCTGTCAAAGCAACTTAAATGACAGCTATTCAAATAGTTATAATTGTTGCTTGATAATTTAGTCATAAGTTTAATAAATAATAATATATACAACAGCTACTAGGCGTATGTCGTATGCCTATGTGAAATATGTCGAAAATAAAAAATACGCCCCTGCCCTATTGCATATTTCGCCAAAGTCCGATATAATTTTGTTTAGGTAGCGCAACTGGTTCAAGCTATACTGTACTTTAAAACGTATGTAGTTGTAGATGGTAGCACTCACATAGATAATGTTTAAATGATTTTTATGTTGTATGACAGCAAGGGATATTTAAAATATTATTACATAGATGAAAACTAACTGTAACTTTATTTATAAATTCGTAATAAACATATAATATAAGGGGACTGTTTATAGGCGAATAATAGCGTGTATAGCTTATTTTGCGTGGAGGCGAATAGGTGAAAAACGGCTGGTAAATGCGGACTTAAAACTAATTATAAAAATAACCAAAATTTAAAAATGACAACAGAGAAAAACGGAGGAATTATAAAATGAGTAATAAAGTAAAAAGAATGTTGGCTGGTATTCTTTCGGTAACGGTTGCAGCGACGACTGTACCAATGGCAACTTATGCAAGCACGGCGACTACAACTGCGGTTGTTCAAACAGTTGCAAGTGATGTAGTTGTTGAGGATGTAGATTATCATGAGATAGAAGTTGAATTAGATGGGACGAACGATGCAGTAACGATTAATGAAGCTTTTGAAACTGATTTAACGGAGTTAGAAGAAGCAAAAGACGCAATTAAAGTTACTATCGTTGCAGGAGATGAAAGTACATTAGAATTAGGTGCTGAAATTACCGTTCCAGCAGGATATGCACTAAAAATTACTGCGGATGTAACAGTTGTATTGACTGAAGATAGTGGAATTACACTTGAAGATGGTGCGATTCTTACTGTTGAGGGGCTTGTAAACGGGACTGGAGATGGAATGATTACAATCGCTGAATCTAGTGATGACGATGATGATGACGATGACGGTGGATCATCTGGACTAGCAAGAGACAGTGGGGACCCTTTAACAGCAACTATTGATGGATCAGGTAGAATTGATACTATTGGTATTGAAGCTGATGCTGATGCTGAAGTTACTTTTAATGGAAACTTAACGCTTGGAAGTATCGAAGCAGACGGGATTGACGCTATCAACAAAGGTACGATAAAGTTAGGGTATAGAGACTTAAAAGGTGATATAACAAAAGGATATGATAATGAAGTAGAATTTAAAACCTTAACTAATAAAGTAGGTGCAATATTTGAACTTGAAGCGTATGCATTATCTATTGATAACTTAGGGGCAGACTATGACGTTGCTATTGGAACAACTTTAGTGGTTGATAAGTTAACAAACAATGGACAAGTAATAGTAAATGCAGACTCAGATGAAGGGGTAGATGGAGCAGGAAGAGACAAAACAGCAATTGCTGAAGCTACTATTACAGCGGGTTCAGTTGAGAACACTGGAACAATGAGTGTAAAAGGGGTTGAAGAAGTATCAACAACATATACTTTGGCTGCTGAAACTGGTATAAATGTAACAGGTACCGTTAACAACAGTGGTCATATCCAAGTTGACACTTATGGAACATTTGCAGCTGGAACATTAAATAATAAAGTTGTAGTTGATGAAATAACAAGTGAAGGAACAGTAACAGTTGAGGAAAATGCAATAGTAACAGTTACTAATATTACTAATGAAGGAACATTTACTATTTATGGAACTGTTATGCTTGCAGATAATAGTAAAATAGTTAACGATGGTATACTAAAAGTGTTAGGTCAACTAAACGTATTAGGTTTAACAGGTATAGTAATAGAAAATAACGCTACTTTAATCGATAATGAAGACGATAAAGAGGGTTCTTTAGTTGGAGAAAATGAAAATGTAACTATATCAATCATAAGCTTTGAGTCAGGGCAAGCTATTTTAAACAATGATGGTAAAACAGCAACTTGGACACCAGCAGTTAATGCTGCAAACCCAATTGTAAAATATGATGGGGACGAAAATAATGAGATAGCTATATCGGTTGAAGTTTTAGATCTGCATGCAAGTATAACTGCAGATGAAGTATTAGGCTGGAATGAAACTTTGGACACTCTTGCTACAGATCTTAATGACAAGTATACTACAGATCCTAATACTTTAGGGTATGAACATGGAGAAACTATCGTAGTTAAATCATTTGGAGATAACATTTACGCTGGAAAAGGCGCTGGAAAAATACATTATACGCAAGCTGTAGTTTCAATTGATGATGGCGAGGTAACTTTAACTGAAGGTAAGACAAGTACAGCTACATTTGATATTGAGCACTTAACAGTTGAAGTTGAAGTTGACAATTTAACAGGAACAGGCGAACAGTATTTAGAATTACATTATTTTGGTGACGATATTGTAATTGATGATTTTGGATTTGCAGTAGCAGATGAAAGTATATATTCTGGAACTTTAACAAATGACTTAGTTGTAGGTGAAACTTATACTATGGAAGCTGAATTTAACGATGATAGAGAGCTTGTTGTTGGAAAAGACTCAAATGATTTAGTTAAATATACGGTAAAACTAATTAATAAAGAAGTTGAGAATGAGAATGGTACTATAGACATTATACCTAATAGTTTTGAGTTTAATGACGAATATACATGGTCGCCAGATAAAACAACTTATATAAGTACTGTGCCAGTAAGATTTGTACCAGCAAATATTGAAGTTAAAACGCAAGTAGAAGAAGTGGTAGACGCAATGGACCCAGCTAACGTTATTACACCAGCTCAAATGGTTAAAAGTTATAGCTACCTTGGTGAAGACCAAGTAACATTATCGTTTGAAATGCTTTATACAAACGATCATAGTTATGAACCAGCAGCAGGAACTTATGCTAGAAATTTAAAGCCAGAGGCAATGGAATTTACTGCAGACGATGCGAGCGGTGCATCACAAGTGATGGAGATCATTGGGGATATTTCAGTATCTGAACAAGAAAAAGACGGTGAAGTTGTAGGGGTGGTGTATACAGTTACATTAGAATTACCATCTGGGCATGCAGAATATAGTAATGATCTTGTTATAAGTGTAGCTTACAATGGAGCAGAGAGTACAGCAACAGGTGCTGATGGAAACTACAATGATATGACGGCAGCAGAATTACTTACACTTACACCGGGTTCTCCAGAGCTTAGTAGACCAATCATTGAGCATGATGACTTTGTATATGGTGAAGAAGTAAAAGTTTCTTTTGATGCAGACGTTTATATTAATGAGAACATGCGTCCAGCCTTTTCAACAGTAAATGATGATGTTCGAGTTGATGGAAATCAGGCTGAAAGAGCGACAGCAATGGTTACAGGGTTAAAAGTTGGAGAGTATGCAAATGCACTTAGACTTGAAATTTTCTATAACAACATACCGGAAGCAACTTTTAACTATAATGTTGAAATAGTTGAAAAATCTATCTTTAATGCAGATGGTACTCTTGCAACAGGAATCGAGTCGGCTTATGAATATGACTTATCAGGAAATCCAGCAGCAAATGCAGATGGAGACTACAAATTAGTTTACGCTGGTTATAACGGTGAAGAAGTTGCTATCGACGTTATTAAAAATGAAGAAACAGGTGAAGTAACTATTAGTGCTACTGGTGACAACTATACAGGTAGTCATACATTTACTCCAGACTTTGAAATTACAGCTCCACAAGTTGATCAAACTCTTGAAGAAGCAACTACAATCATTGAAGGTATCGATTTCCCAGAAACAGCAAAAACAGTTGACGGAGCAAAAGAAGCAATTAACGCATTAATTACAGTTGCGGAATTAAAAAAGCTTGATGTTGATACAGACTTATTTGAAGTGGAAGCTGCGTACACAGATAACGTTGATGTTGATGGTATAGGAACGCTTACTGTTGTTATTACAGTTACAGGAGATGAAGGTAAAGATACTATTGAGTTTACTGTTAATATCGACCCAGAGAATCCAGAGCCAGAAGTAACAGAACCAGAAGTAAACGAGCCAAATGCAGACTTTTTACTTCCAACAAAATTTAGCGACTTAGCAGTAGCAGCAGATGAAGCAGCAGCGAAAACACAAGTTTTAGCGGAAGCGGCTAAGCTAATAACAAACAAAGCATTTACAGTTGATGTAGAAACAGTTAGCTTTACAGCACCAACAACAACTACGGCAGGGTCATATGTGTTTGACTTAACAGTTGAAGAAACAGATAATGACGCAAATAGTGCTACAAAACAGTATGAAGTAGCAATTGCACCACTTGAAGTGAAAGATCCAGAAACAGGTGGAGAAACTGTAACAACAAGTGCAGCAATTATGTTAAGCCTAATTAGCGTGCCAACAGAAACACTGGCGGAAGGATCAACAATTGACAATGCGAAAGCAGTTGTAAATAATGCAATAGCAGCAGCGAAATTAGCAAATGATGACTTTGAATTCTTTGATGTATATGTAGAATTCGCAGAAGCATTCGAGGTAGATGCAGATGGGGTAAAAACACTTGCATATACAATTACAGTTGAAGAAATTAAAAATACAGCAAACAACGAGGAAAAATCTGGAGTTGTAAAAATTGCAGCTGATACAACAGTAACACCAGGACCAGAACCAGAACCAGAGCCAGAGCCAGAAGTTGATCCAGAAGTTGAAGACGAGTTTGAAGACTTTGAATATGAGGTTGATGTTGAAATTGCAGAACCACAAGCACCAACATTTGACGGTGTTGAATACCCAGACACAACTACAGGTTCAGCAATTGAATTAGTTGACAAGGCTATCACTGACATTGGTGGAGCACTTGCAGACTTAACAGTTGATGCAGACTTAACAGTTGAGTTTGAAGATGCTCTTGATGTTAAAGATTTAGACTTTGATGGAATACTTGAAGTTGCAAGAGATACTGTTTATGACGCAGTAATCAAGTTATTAAAAGGTGAAGGGTTTGACCTTGACGGACTTAAAGTAACTATCAATGATATTTCATTAAAAGGTAAGCTTGACACAGCAGAAGATGACAACACTCTAGTTTATACAGGACAAGTTGTTATTGAAGAAATGAACGCTGAAGGTGAAGTTGTTAGAACGACTACAATTGCAGCAGTAAGTGAAACTGTTGAAGTTGAAATCACTGGAATAGCATTCACACCAGGTTCTACTGATGAAGAAGAAACAGATGAAGAAGAAACAGATGAAGAAGATGAAGATGAAGACGAAGACTTAGATATCGACGTTGAAATTGAAGACGAAGACGACGAAGAAGATAACAAACTTGAGCCAGAAATCGAAGTTGAAGATGACAAAGAAGACGAAACACCAAACTTCACTTACACAGGTTCATCAACCGTAACTTACTACTCAGGAAACAGCTTTACATTACCAGTAGTATACGATGCAAACGGAAACTTAATCACAACAGCAACTATCCAAGGAACAAACCAAGTTGTTGACGCAAGCGGTAATATCCTTGTTAACGGTCAAATCGTTGGACACATCACAAACACATCAGGAACTTACACATTAGTATTTGAAGGTGTTGATGGAGAAACTATGACAGTATCAATCAGAGTATTAACAGCACTTAGCGGAAGTGGAAGCACTTCATCAAGCACAACAACTAACGGAGCATCAGGAAGTGTTGTTGCAACAACTACAACAACTGAAGAAGATAGCACGGAAACAACTACAACAGTT
>MDSP01000105.1_pt1 | contig 18878 bp, 15 predicted proteins | sample 1005811 | NCBI WGS metagenome assembly MDSP01 (sample SAMN05526596, study PRJNA338239) | gut metagenome | isolation source: stomach gut content | host: Naso elegans | place: Saudi Arabia: Red Sea | collected 2011-04
ATTTTTCAACTCCAATTGGGTATATGATTAAGCGACTTATTCAATATGATATCTGTTTAATTAGTATGCACACAAATTTTGATAGCAGCGAAAACGGAATAAATACTTTTATTTGTGAAGGGTTAGGCATTGAAAATACAAGGGTACTACATAACTTTGATACGTTACCCGAAGCTACAACAGGGCTTGGTCGATTTGGCACAATGCCACCAACATCAATCGAGCAATTAGTACGAAAGGTAAAAGCTTTTTTTGATATAGATTATGTACGTGTTGTTGGGCAAACAAACGACGAAATTACAAAGGTTTCGGTATGTTCAGGAAGTGGTAGCAGTTTGATTAATGAAGCAAGTAAAGTTTCCCAAGTTTTTATTACTGGAGATGTAAAATTTCATGAGGCACAAGAGGCAATTTCAAAAGGAGTTGTAATTTTTGATGTAGGACATTACGCTTCGGAACAAATTGCAATACCTCATCTTTGTGCAGAATTAACTAAAGAAATTAAAATTCCAGTTTTAACATCAACGGTTAATGGAGAGATGTTTAGAACTTTGTAACAAAGAAACGGAGGAAATTTTGTGAAAAAGAACACTTATTATGATTATTTAAAAGAAAATTACAGCCACGAAGATTTTATAATGGCGTTTAAAGATGAACACAAGATTAGAGAACTGGGGGCAACTATCAAAAATGATGATAAATTAGAACCTGTATATCTTAGTGATAAAGATGGAATGAGAATTTATCATCGTAGTGCAAGTTTTGTATTAATTACAGCAGTTAACAAAGTTTTTCCAGGGGTACAAGTAATAGTTAATCAACATATGTCTGGAGGTTATTTTTGCGAATTTTCAAATCCAGAATTTTGTACACCAGAGCATATTGCAAAAATTAAGGAGCAAATGCAACTATTAATTGACCAGAAATTACCTATTATTAAAGATACAATTTCTGTAGAAACTGCCATGCAATATTTTGAACGTAATGGAATGAAAGACAAAAGTGAATTATTCCACTATCGTAAAAGTTCAACAGTAAATACGTATATTTTAGATGGAGTTAGAGATTATTTTTATGGATATATGTTGCCAAACACAGAATGTATTCACAAATTTGATTTGTATTGTCAAGACCACGGATTTGTTTTGTTATTCCCAGATGAAAAAGAGCCAACAAAACTTGCAGTATGTGAACTTCAACCTAAACTTGCTCAAGTATACAAACAATCTAAAGATTGGGCTAGAATTTTAGGGGTAGACGTTGTATCAGCATTAAATAAAAAAGTTATTCAAGAAGATATCAAAGACCTAATTACAACGTCTGAAGCACTTCACGAAAAGAAAATTGCTCAAATTGCAGATGCTATTAGTAACAGAAAAGATACCAAATTAATTTTAATTGCTGGACCATCTTCTTCAGGAAAAACTACATTTTCATCAAGATTGTGTACTCAATTAAGAGTAAATGGACTAAACCCTAAAATTTTAGGAATGGACGATTATTTTGTAACAAGAAATTTAACACCAAAAGATGAATTTGGAAATTATGATTTTGACTCTTTATCAGCAATGGACGTTGATTTATTTAATAAGCATTTAAGTGCTGTTATGGCTGGAGAATGTGTTGAATTACCAACGTATAACTTCAAAATTGGGTCTCGTGAATATAAGGGGAATACCCTACAATTAGAAGATAATGATATCTTAATTGTAGAAGGAATTCATGCATTAAACGAAGAAATGAGCAAAGAAATTGCCAAAGAGTATAAATTTAAGATTTATGTAAGTTGTTTGATGCAATTAAATATTGACAATCATAATAGAATTCCAACAACAGATGTAAGATTAATTCGTCGTATGGTACGTGATAATATGTCGAGAAGTTTAGACCCTGAGTATACTTTATCAACTTGGTATTCAGTGCGTCGAGGTGAAATCAGAAATATTTTTCCGTTCCAAGAAGATGCAGATATGATGTTTAATAGCGTTATAATTTATGAATTGGCAGTTTTGAAACAAAAAGCCGAAGCACTTTTATTTACTGTCCCAAGAACCTCTCCTTATTATAACGAAGCAAAAAGATTAATGAAATTTTTAGATTATTTTGTAGGAATTGATACAGGTTTAATTCCTCAAAATTCAATTTTACGAGAATTTCTTGGAGAATAAAACTTAAAGAGCTATCCTTAATTGGGTAGCTTTTTTGGGATTTTATGGTAACGGTTTTGCAACAAAATGCATATAATAAAGTAACAAGATATTTAGGGAGTGGTACATTATGCTACAATTTATAGTCCCAATAATTTTAATTATAGCAGGAATTTCGCTTGGTGTTTTTGTAGTATTAGGTGTAATTTCGAGCCTTAAAACCCACCATAAAATAGATAGTTTCTATACACCAGTAGAAGTTTTTGAAAAAGAAATAGAACCACAAACTCCAATTAAGGAGCAATATGAACCTAGATAGCTAGCTGTTGCTGGCTTTTATTTTGCAAAAAAACAAGATGAAAAGTTGACATTACGCAGAATTTAGGATACATTAAGTAAAGTATATCCAAAAAATTTAATATAACTAAGGAGAACGAATATGCAAGAAAAAATTGAAAAATACGCAAAACTTGTTATTGAAGTTGGCGTAAATATCCAAAAAGACCAATATTTAATGATTAACTCACCTATTACAACATCTGAATTTGCAAGATGTTTAACAAAATATGCCTACCAAAGAGGAGCAAAAAAAGTTTATGTAAATTACAGAGATGAGCTACTAAGTAGAGTTCAATTTGAAAATGCTCCTGATGAAGCTTTACTGGAATTTCCTGAGTGGGAAGTTTTGGCAAAAGAGAGTATGGCACAAAAAAACTGTGCATTTGTAAGTATTTCAGCATCTGACCCAGAACTTTTGAAGGGAATAGACCCAAAAAGAATTGCGACTTCTAGTAAAACTGCACAAACAGCATTGAAAAAGTATATGAGATATATACAAAATGGAGATGTGGCATGGTGTGTGGCATCAGTTCCAACAGAAGCTTGGAGTAAAAAGGTATTTCCTGATTTAACTGAACAAGAGGCAATGAATGCACTTTGGGAAAAGATTTTTACTGTAGTAAGAGTTGAAGATGATAACGACCCAACAAAAGATTGGCAAGCTCACCTTGACCATTTGTTAGAGCGCAAACAATTTTTGAATGCAAAAAATATCAAATCACTTCATTATGTTGCTGAAGGAACTGACTTAACGGTAGAATTACCAAAAGGTCATATTTGGGAAGGTGGAGGAAGTTACAATTTGCAAAAAACTTATTATGTTGCAAATATGCCGACTGAAGAAATTTTTACTATGCCTCACAAATATGGAGTAAATGGAAAATTAAGCTCAACAAAACCATTGAATTATGGGGGTGTTCTAATTGATAATTTTGTATTATACTTTGAGAAAGGTCGTATCGTAAATTTTGAAGCACAAGAGGGATACGAAAGTTTAAAAGCTCTAATTGAAACTGATGAAGGTTCAAGATATTTAGGGGAAGTGGCTTTAGTTCCATTTACTTCACCTGTTTCAAACACGGATATTTTGTTCTACAATACACTTTTTGACGAAAATGCATCTTGTCATTTTGCAATTGGAAGTGCATACCCAGATACTATTGAAGGTGGAACAAAGATGAGTTCTGAGGAATTAGAAGAAGTTGGGTGCAATACTTCATTAAATCACGAAGATTTTATGGTAGGGTCTCAAAGTTTAAATGTGGTAGCTACAACTTGGAGTGGAGAAACTTTTGATGTGCTAAAAAATGGAGAATGGGCATTTTAAAAACTAGATAAAGGTAGGGAAATACAAATGATTTACAAACCATATGGTAAAACTGGAAAAGATGTTTCTATAATTGGATTTGGTGGAATGCGTTTTGATGATAAATTGCCAATTGAACAAAACGCGCAAGTAATTCGTTATGCAAGTGAGCTTGGAATTAATTATTTTGATACTGCTCCTTTTTATTGTAATGATACTAGTGAAGAAATTTTTGGAGAGGCGTTTAAAAAGATGCCAAACCCATTTTATGTTTCAACAAAAAGTAGCATTAATAATGAAAAAACTGCTGATGATGTTCGCAAAAGAGTTGAAAATTCTCTAACAAGACTTGGACTTGATAAAATTACCTTCTTTCATATGTGGTGTATTTTGGATTTTGACCACTACAAAAGAGTTATAGCACCTGATGGTCCATATTGGGGAGCTTTAAAATTAAAAGAAGAAGGACTCATTGAACATTTAGTGTTTTCAACTCATGCAAACGGAAAAGAAATTAGAATGATGGTTGAAGATGGTAAATTTGAAGGGGTAACTCTTGGGTATAATGCAATAAATTTTCCATATCGTCAAGAAGGCATTGAAGCTTGCTTTGAAAATAATCTTGGTGTTGTAACGATGAACCCATTAGGGGGAGGATTTATTGCAGAAAATTCTCAATACTTCAGTTTTTTGAAAGAACAAGAAGATGAAACAACAGTTCAAGCTGCTATACGATTTAATGCGAGTCATGAAGCTATCACGGTTGTACTTCCTGGAATGGCAACTAAGGAGCAAGTTAAAACTAATGTTGATGCGATAAAAGACCTAAAAACTGTTAGCAAAGAACAAATTACTGATATTAAATCTCATCTTAAAGGGGAGCTTAATGAAATTTGTACTACTTGCCAATATTGCAAACATTGTCCAGTAAATATTAATATTCCAACTTATATGGAAGTCTATAATATGAATGTACTACAAGGTTTATCTGGAGCTAAAACTAAATATGATAATTTCATGAATTTTAATCGTATTAAACTTAGCGAACCATTGCCAAAAGATTGCATTAAATGTGGAAAATGTGAAAGATTATGCACACAAAAATTAGATATTATTAATAGATTAGATTGGATAAGTAACAATATTCAAGCAGATATTTAAATTTAAATTGAGAGTCAAAAGGCTCTCTTTTTTTTGCAAAATAAAAAATGACCAGATTTTAAACCTAGTCATTTTGAAAAATTTATTGAGTTATGAATAATTGGGCCCAAGCCATTTGACCAGAAGAAGTTTTATAAACTCCAACCCCTAAATGAGTGTAACTATCTTTTAAGATATTAGCTCTATGACCTTCAGAATTCATCCAAGCCTGTACAACTTGCTCTGGAGTTTGTTGACCAATTGCAACATTTTCCCCAGCTCCACGGAAACTTACCCCAGCTTCATTAAGTGCTGTAAAACAAGAGCTTCCGTTAGGTCTAGTATGCGAAAACGACTTTTCAAGTTCCACGGCTCTAACTTGTGCAGCCTCAAAAGCTCCTTCATGGAATTGTAATGGTGATAATCCGTATTTAGCACGCTCAACGTTTACAAGGTCCAAAACTTCTAACGCATAAGCATCTATATCCGAAACATTTCCACTACTTGTACTATTTCCACTGCTAGATGAGCTATTAGAAGAACTCCCCGAAGACGGATTACAACCAAGTGAAACTAAAATATCTTGAACATCTGAGTTGCTAGAATTAATGTTACAATCTTTGTTATTTACTTTAAATGTTGAGCAATCTTGAGAAAACTCATATGTATTACCGTTCTTATGAGCAGTATATGTTTGTGTTCTGTCATTGTAATTTACATTGTAGTTTAATTTTTCCATTCTGTCTCTTACTTGATTTGGAGTACTGCTACTTGTAGAAGTTGGTCGTGCTTGTGGTTCACGTGATGGCATAGCCATAGTTGCTTCTGTTGAACTTAATAATGTTAATGTTGCAATTCCACCTACTAAAATGTTTCTTTTATTTAATGATTTCATGTCTATTCTCCTTATGTACGTAATGTCTGTAAAATTTATGTAATATATTAAATGTTAATTAATTTGTGTAACTCATTTTTAATATAATAGTAATATACCATAGGTAGGAAAATATGGCAATAGTTTTTGCAAAATTTATGAAAGAAATTTGTAATATCTATGTAACAACTTTGGAAAGTTTGTCATCAAAACCCTTGAAAATCCATGTTTAACATACTTCTTTAGCATAAAAACCAATCTCTTTATTTTTCAAATCGTAAGACTTAGTTAACATTTCGTAATAACTTAACTCACCTTCAAACAACGATATTTGATGATTATTATCAAAATATAAATTTACTAATCGCTTTTCTAATTTTGTATGTGGCTCTAAAATTTGCGTCTTAAGAATATGATTTACTTCTATATTATGATGTAAAAATCCACGACTCACCATAATACTACGATGACAAGTTAAGGGGTCGGCTTCAGCGCATAATATACAAAAATTATATCCCAACTCTAACCCTGCTTTTACTTTTTTTATTCCTGATAAAAATTGTTCAGACAATATAAATTTATTAAAATCTACAAATCCTTCAGAAGTTAAAAAGATAGAATTACTTTGTCTAGCCCCAAATTCCTTGGCATAGTGGCGATATAAAATATTATTATTTTTTAAAGTAATTGCTAAAGTGTGTTGATTATAATCAGTGAAATATTTTGATAGAGGATTGCTCCTAACATCAATTATGCAATGAATATTAAATTTTTTTATAACATAAATAAAATCTTGTATTAAAAATGTTGAATAACCAATAGTATATACCATAAAATTCCTCCTTAAAATTTGCCAAATAAAAAGACACCATATAAGTGTCTTAAAAATTTAATGTAATTGCTTTATTAATATATGTAAGTCAGTTTCTACTTCCAATTCTCCCCATTGATATGGATTTTTGTTAGGAACATAATTTTCTACTTCTACAATTTGTACTACATTTGCAATAAATATTACAGAACACTTATTACTATTTTTATCAGGTTCACAAAAAAATTTTACAGTTTCATAATCATCACACTGAGAAGTTAAAGAGAAAATTTTGTAAAATACTAAAGAGGTATTAGCGAAGCCATCAATTTTTTCTAATCCCTTAACTTGTACAACAATTTTACCATAAATTTTGGGTGTATTTTTTGGTCTTGTACTAATTAGCGCAGTAATACTATTGTCAAAAGAATTTTTTAGTAAAAAGTGAGTTTCTAATAAATGTTTAGCTTTTACTACATCTTTAGCAGCAATCAAAACTTCTAAAGTTCCCCCGTTTTTGTTGACTGTTTCCACTTGCAAAAACGTATAATGCTTGTCCTCTTTTATTCCATTTTTATGTACAACAAAATTTATTGTACCCTTATTTACTTTTGAAATGTCAACATCTATTGGATTATAACATTCATATAAAAGGAATTTTGTATCCTTGTCAAATACTCTCAAACATCTTACAAAAGGTGCTTCACCTGCATTCATATGATAACAATCAACGGCTCTATTAATAATAACAAATCGTTCATCTAAATTTATTAGAAATCTTTCTTTTGTTATGTAACTTACAATCATTTTAATATTCCTTTCCATTCATGTTTAATAATCTCCATACTAACATAATTTATCCACTGTTTTTATAGGTATATTATACAATATTTGAAAAGGAATATATAGCTTTTTCTTAAAAATTATGATTATAAGTGGTGAAATTTAAACTTCGTCATTATGATTATGAAAATAATTTGTTCCATCAACATTTTCCATCGTATAAACATTTCCAGAAATAGAACTTATAGATACTGGTGTAACTAAACTTAAAATATCATTTAAGTATGTTGGATATGAAACTTCATAGTTCTTTCCTGTGTCAAAAAGTGTAGATACTTCCTTTATAGTCAAAATATCAACGCCTTCTTCTTGCATAGCTTTTAGTACATCAACAGTTTTATATACTTTACAACTAGCATTTTCCATACCTACAGTGTTATACGCAAATCCAATTTCAACTGGAGTCATATTCTCAAAAGTTAGTTGTTCCTCATCAGCGTATTTATTAACATTATCATTTGTAATTTGCATGCAGTAATTAGCAACTTGGCTAGCCTCATTAAAACACATAAGTTTTTCCATTGGTGAAATAACAATATATTTCATATAGTACCCCCTAAATTTGTTAGTTTTAAGTTAGTATTTTCTATTTTGAAAAAAATTATTCATTACTTATATAGGTATAACTTTTAGTTTTATATTAATGAAAAATTAGGAATAAGGGGTAACTCAAGTGTCTATAATATAGAAATGGTAGACTTTGTTTAATAAATAAATATATCGTAAAAAATATATAAATTATTTGCACATCTTGATATATATAATTTATATTAAGATGAATATTTCCCATTTAATTAACCCATCTTAATATCATAAAACTATTTTAAGGTAGGTGATATTAAATGAATTTACGCCCAACATTTTTTGAAGGGGAAGATGGTACTGAGATATTTTATTTAGTTGATATTCCAAAAAACGCTGAAGCTATAATTATTATTGCACATGGGTATATGGAACATTCTGGTAGATATGTTGATTTTGCAAATCAGCTTGTACAAAACAATTATGGGGTATGCATTTTGGACCATCGTGGAAATGGTCATTCTGGGGGAGAACGTGGAGACGTTCAAGACTTTTTTTTATTTGTATCAGATATCAAATTTTTGATTAACAAACTAAAGAAATATAATATGCCAATTATAACTTATGGTCATTCTATGGGTGGATTAATTACCTTTTTATATGGATTAAAATACCCAAAAGATGTTCAAGCACAAGTATTTTCTTCTCCAGCTCTTGGACAACCACCCCTTTGTGAACATATTCCAAAGGTCATATATCAAAAAATTGGAGCAGGTCTTCCGTTATTAAAAATTAAGCGCCTTGGTATAAATGTTGCTGTAAAAGATAAACTTTGTAGAGATCAGTTTAGACATGACACTCTATGCAACTCTTATTCCACAGTACGATTTTTTGACCAATTTTTAAGATGTGGTATTGATTATGTTAGTAACAATGCTTACAAATACGAAAAACCTAGTCTATTTTTATTAGCTGATACTGATTATGTTATCCCGATAGAACAAAATATTAAAGTTCTTAAAAAAATTTCTAATCTTACCAAAACTGTTAAAGTATATAAAAATTGTATGCATGATTTACTTCATGATGAAGCAAAAAATGTTCAAGCTGTTTCCAAAGATGTATTAAGTTGGTTAAGTGATACTCTCGAAAGTACTAATAAATGTGCATACTAGCACATACAAATAAAATAGCTCTTTAAAAAGCTCAAAGTCTATGATTTTGGGCTTTTAATTTTATTACATAGAGGTGAGTTATGACGTATTTAAATGAGTATATTATTCAAGATTTAAAAACTATCGAACAATTAAGGTCTATTTATCCAGATATCGTTTTTCAACCTATTACCGAAAATATTTATACTATTTTTGCACCAGAACAAGCACAATCTCAACTAACAAAACTACTTACAAACGCTGAAGATATTCAACGCGCTTCATTATATGGATTAAACAGCGAAGAAGCTCTACAAGAGTCGGGGATACTAGTTTTTCACGATTATCCTTTTGGCGATTTACGAGGTAGTGGAGTTTTATTAGGCTTTGTAGATACGGGGATAGATTATACTAACAATTCCTTTCGCTTTGAGGACGGAACAACACGTATCGCAAAGATGTGGGATCAAAGTTTAGACAGTGGAAATCCCCCTCACAATTATATTTATGGAACTGAATTTACCAAAGAACAAATTAATGAAGCCTTAAAAACTGATAATCCTTATGATATTGGTCCTAGTAGAGATGAAGTTGGTCATGGTACTTTTCTTGCTGGAATTGCAGGTGGAAAAGACCGTATTGGTAGCTCCAACTATACTGGTGCTGCTCCTGATGCAGAGTTTGTTGTTGTAAAGTTAAAAAATCCATCACAATCATTAAGAGATTATTATTTTGTTAAAGACGACGTTCCAGCTTATAGTGATGCTGATGTTTTAGCAGGTATTAGTTACCTTATTAAAACTGCCACTGAGCTAAACAAACCTATCGCATTATGCATAGGTCTTGGCAATAACGCAGGAGGGCATAATGGAACAAATATTATCGAACGTTACCTAGAAACAGTTACTTTATATACTGGAATGGTTGTAGCTATTGCTTCTGGAAACGAGGCTAATGCTGGTCATCATTATAAAGGAAATATTGAAACTAATGAACGCAAAACTATTGAAATTAACGTAGCTCAAAATGAAAATGGATTTACTCTTCAAATTTGGGCAACTGCCATTGATAAACTATCTGTAGGTCTACGCACTCCAATAGGTCAAATAATAGAGCGAGTCCCGTTGACTGTTTATAAAGAAGAACAATTTTTCTTTTCACTTCAACAAAGCCGAGTTAATGTAAATTATATTTATCCTCAAGATGAAACAGGTAGCCAGCTTATTGAGTTACGATTTATCGCACCTATTCCAGGCATTTGGCAAGTTGATGTTTATGGAGATTACGTTATAAACGGTGAATTTAATATGTGGTTGCCAAGGACTGGTTTTATTGAGCCAAATACAAGATTTTCAGAACCAAGTGCCGCCTTAACTCTATGCGTTCCTGCAACAGCTCAATTTACTTTAGTAGTTGGGGCATATGATTATGTTGATGGCAGTTTATATGCAGGTTCTGGGCGAGGGCCTACTCGTGACGGTATCATTAAACCAGATTTAGTTGCTCCAGGAATTAACATTGAAGCTCCAGATGTTAACGGAGGGATAACTTCAATGGTTGGAACTAGTACATCAACAGCATTAACAATAGGTGCTTGTGCATTACTTTTGGAGTGGGCAGTTCTAAAAGGAAATCTTCCTACAATTAATACAAGAATTACACGCATGATTTTAAACAGAGGGGCAATCCGTAAAAATGGTGTTGTATATCCAAGCACTATTGAAGGATATGGCAAGCTAAATCTACAAAATGCGTTGTTGTTAATTTGATTATTGCCAACTATTTTACACCTTATACAACTAAAGAAAAAATTTTTTAAATTATTTTAGCTAGAAATTATTTAGACAACAAATTATATTAATTGGTACGAGTTCTTTCCTTTTTAATATAGTTGCCTAAAATAGATTTAAACAAAGAAAGAGGAGAAGGAGAAAAAAATGTTATCTCTTGTGTGTATAAAAAATTTAAATGTTGACCATAATCTAAAAGGAATTCCACTTGATAACAAAATTTGGTTAGTGTCATCAACAAAAAGTGAGCTTGAGCAACTCATCATTAATAAGGAAATTTCGGCTTATGAAACTCTTAGCGATATTGAACTTTTACCTATAACGCAAATAAATTTTTTTAATCCAAACTGTGAATATTTGTACGCAATAATAGGAAATGTGAAAAATGTATTGGATAAGACTTGGGGCATATATAATTTATCTACAAATACATGGGAAAAAGAGGGGCAAGACGTTTTCCTTTTTAATGGAGCAGAGACAATTAGCACAATAGCATACTATGAAATTTTACTTTCTTGTTTGACAAGGGCAGTTAAACTTGGTCGTAAGTTAATAGTTTATCATGCGTTTAATATGCAAAATTATCCTGTTCGTTCGTTATTGGATAAAATGATTAATGAACTAATGTTCAAGTCTGACGGAACATTAATTTATCATGTTGATGATGATGATATTGCAAAATATTATCAAGTTGGGCAAAGTATTTTTGAACCGTATATTCAAAATGCTGTTTATACTCAAGATACTGCTGATGTGGCATTTAATAGAATTCAAAATTTGGAACACAATTTACTTTCTTTAAAGAGAAATTATAGAACGCCTCAAAGTTTATATTCAGATTTATTTTATACAGAAGTGCCAATTGATGAAAAAATTTATGTACATCTTAATATGGCTTCACCTAAAATGGCTGAGATATATGAACAATTGGGTGTGAAATATATTCCTTTATTAGGAGAAGGGGGTATGTTGTATGGAAAACGTTCTTTGTTTGATGGAATTGCACCTCAACTACAAAATTATGTTAAGGAGCAATTTTTCCCTAGAATATTAACTCCTCCAAATGTAGATTATTACTTTGTAAATAAACCTTTAGAGAGAGAAATTCCACAAAAAACAGATTGTGTTGGGGAAAATGTTTTGATTGGGGTAATAGATGTTGTAAATCCTGATTTGACGCATTATAAACTAAAGACCCCCGAAAATCAATCTCGTGTTGTGTATATGTGGGAGCAAACTGATGGTGGCGAAGGGGTAGAATATAGCAAAGAGGAAATTCAAGCTTTATCAGAATTAGACAGCAATCCAAATACAGATGTTAGTATAGGTACAGCCTTAATGTTATTAGCTGGTGGTAACTATACGCAATTTAGTGCCTCAAAGGCAGAGTTTATATCTGCAAAAATTAACTCTGCTCCTGAAAATTTACAAAAAATATATGGTGGTATGCCAAATTCTAATGCTGTATTGTTTGAAGATATAATTTTGGCTATTGATAAACTATTAGAATTTGCGTTGAGTCAAGAAAAAGCTTTGGTTATATGTTTGCAGTATGGTTCAAATTTGAGTAGCCATGATGGAACAGATACTTTAGAGGAATTATTAAGTTTGTATGCAACACAACCAGCGCTAACATTATTAGGAACTGCTGGTGATGAGGCTGATAAAAAACACCATCAAAGCCTAGATGTTGATGGAAAAAATTCAATAACTATTAAGGTTGATAATGAGACAAATAACATTTTAGGAATTGTCTGGGTTGATTATCCTGGAAATATCAAAGTTAATTTGCGTAGCTCGGTATATACTCAAGTGTATAATTTAAATAAACCAAATAAATTTGTACTGGAAAAAGGAATTATTTATACTCAAGGAAAATTAATAAGTTCTAATAATGGTTCAGTTTACCTTTTATTTAGATTAGAAAATGTTCCGGCTGGAATGTGGGAATTGGAAATTGAGCCACAGTTTGTTGATTTTAGCAAAGTGGAAATTTGGCTAGCAGATAATAGGCTAAACGCTAAATCATATTTGTTAGATGGAGATGCATTTAAAACTATTCCTTCTCTTGGGAATATTAAGGGTGTATTATGTGTTGGAACTTATGATGAAAATGCTTTTACTGTAACAAGAAGTTCGGGTAGAGGATATACTCGTTCAAATAGAGTTGTTCCAAATTGTATCGTTAGAGGGGTAAAAATTTCTATTTCTGATAACTTAAAAAACGAGTTGCTAGTTAGTGGGAGTGTGGCTTCTCTTGGTCAAATGGCAGGTGAAGTGGCTATTGTTTATGGATTGTTAAAAGTTAACGGATTTAAAATTTTGCCAAATAGTGCAATGATGTCTTATTGGTTAACTTCAAACTTAATTCAACTAGATACTGTAGAATATCCAAATGTTTCGCAAGGATATGGTATTTATACTCCTCAAGGACTTAGAGATTGGTTATCAGGCGTTGGTATAAAAGGAGGCGATTACAATTGATTTATAGTAGCAAATTAAGTCCACAAATTCAACTTATGTTACAATATTCATCATTTCTTCCAACATCATCATTTGTAGCTACAACAGGAATTACTAATCCAGAAATTTGGCAAGTAATTATTGAATATAAGGGTGATTTATCAGATGTAAACTCAAGACCAAATATAACTATAGAAATAATTGATGAGCAATACGCTTTTGTTACATTACCAAAATACTTAGTTCCAGCTCTTGCAGAGTATAGTAATATTGGTTATATCGAATTTCCTCAAGTACTTCAATATATTGCTACTACAGAGTTTGGAACAATTTGTGCAAATAATATCTCAAATTCTCAAACTGGATTTGGAGTAACAGGAAAAGGTACGTTGGTTGCATTTATTGATTCAGGTATAGATTATACTCACCCTGACTTTAGGAATTCTGATGGAACTACTAGAATTGCGGCTTTGTGGGATCAAACTATATCAGGGATACCTCCTTTAGGATATTCAACAGGTACGGAATATTCAAGAGAGCAAATTAATGAGGCCCTTTTATTAGAAACGCTTGAAGAGAGGTTATCGGTTGTTCCTTCAATGGATACGCTGGGACACGGAACAGCTGTAGCTGGAATTACTTCAGGAAATGGAATGGCTTCTGGGGGAAGATATGCTGGAGTTGCTCCTCAAAGTGAATTAATTGTTGTAAAAGTTGGGCAAGAAAATACTGCTCAAATTAATCAAATCGAAAATGATACTCGAGGGCCTAGAAATATTGAAGTAATGTTGGCGCTTAAATATATATTGCGAACGGCTTTTAATCTCCAAAAACCAGTAAGCATTTTGATTGGATTAGGATTAAATGAAGGCTCACATGATGGAACAAATATTTTGGAATTATACATTGATAAAATGGCAGCAAAATGGCAAAGTAATATTGTTGTAGGTACTGGAAATCAAGCAAATAAAGATAGTCATACAATGGGTATTGTAAAACAAGATGAAACCGTGTCTATAGATATTTTTATAGAAAGAAACCAACCATATTATTTTTTAACATTATGGAAAAGTTTCGCAGATGATTTTGGGATAGTTGTTTATTCTCCAAGTGGTGATAAAACGGAATATTTAACACGACTTGTAAACAATCGGATATTTTTATTTGGAGATACTGTAGTTGGAATAAATTTTTCAGAGCCATCACCAGCTAATCCAGATGAACAAATTTTAATTTTTCTTGATAGTGATACTAGTGGAAGTATCAATGGAGGGACTTGGCGAATAGAAATAACGGGAATAAATATACTATTTGGAAATTATAATTGTTGGGCCGAATCTATAGACCCTATTAATAGAAGCACACGATTTTTAAATCCAATAAAAGATATTACGCTAACTATTCCATCAACTGCAAAATACGTAACAAGTGTAGCCGCATCAGATACTCGAGGTCTTCAAATTGCAACATATTCTGGGAGAGGCTATACTCGTTCTGGAAAAATTAAACCAGACTTAGCAGCACCAGGGACAAATATTATGACAACATCAATAGGCGAAGAGCAATATTCTATGATTACAGGAACTAGTGCAGCAGCAGCTTTTGTAGTGGGTGCATATTCATTACTTATGGAATATGGAATTGTATCTGGGCGAGATAATTTTTTATATGGAGAGCGCCTAAAAACGTATTTATTAAGAAACGCTAAACGAACTTTATTTAATGTGGATTATCCAAATACAAGTTGGGGCTATGGAGAACTTTGTATTAAAGCTACTTTAGAAGAATTAAGTAAATTTTATGATAATTAGCTAAAGGGTGGTTATATGGATAATAAAATTGGAGCATTGTTGCAAATTTTATCTCAATTATCAAGTTCAGAACTTGAAGAGGCATCTAATTATTTAGAAAACTATGGATTTGAAGCTCGTGGAAATATTGATGTTATTGTTAAATATAATGGAGATATTGAAGAAATTGCAAGGCAAGAACAAACTGTAGCCCAAATAATTAGTAATAAATATGCAGTTATATCTATTGATAAAAATCGCATAAAAAACTTATCTTCTTATACAGAAGTTGAATATATGGAAACTGCTAAATTTTTAAGTTACAATATGAGTGCCAATTTATCAGTAGCTTGTGTAACGGCAGTTCAAAATAATATTCCTTACAATTTAAAAGGAAATGGAGTACTTCTTGGAATTATCGATTCTGGCATTCAATATGCTCATCAAGATTTTAGAAATGCTGATGGAACAACAAGAATTCATGCAATTTGGGATCAAAGCTTAGTAGGTACTCCTCCAGTTGGATTTAAATTAGGGGCAGTTTATTACAGTGATACCATTAACGAAGCTTTGCAACAGCGAAACAGAATTGATAGGTTAAGAATTGTTCCATCAGAAGATACTATAGGTCACGGAACTCATGTTGCTGGAATTGCTGGTGGAAATGGGCTTGCCTCTAATGGTTCATACCTTGGGGTTGCTCCTGAGGCTGAATTTATAATTGTAAAGCTTGGGAAACCTAGTGAAAATGCAGCTTTAGTGCGAAATGTTGAAATTATGCTTGGAATAAAATTTGTTATGGAAGAAGCTAGAAAATTAGGAAAACCTGTTGTTATAAATTTGAGTTCTGGAAATAATGAAGGCCCTCATGATGGACGTTCTCTTATTGAAGAATATATTGATGATGTATCTGAAGAATGGAAAACAAATATCGTTATTGGTGCTGGAAATGAAGGGGCAAGTAACACTCATACAAATGGAACTGTATTTCAAAATAATATGAATTCGGTTAGTTTTCAAGTAGGGAGCAACCAAAAAGCATATTCTTTATCTGTGTGGAAAAGTTTTATTGATACCTTTGAGTTTGAATTAATTAGTCCTGCTGGAAATAAAACTCCAAAAATGCTTTATGCTCAAGGAGCAAGACAATATACCTTGGGAAATACTAAAGTATATGCAACATTTGCAGGACCTTCTCCTCTTAATGGAGATGAAGAATTTGCACTTTATTTGCGAGGCACAAATGGTAGGTCGGTTAATGAAGGGATTTGGCGTTTAAATATTTATGGAATTGATGTAATTGATGGGCGCTATGATGTGTGGGGGCCTACTCAGGAAATAGCTGGCAATGATACCTTTATGCTAGAACCTACCTTACAAACGACAATAACAACTCCCTCAACTGCTAGAAACGGAATAACTGTTGGGGCATATAATCATGTTACCAATCAAATAGCCCCTTTTTCTGGGGTAGGATTTGCACGAAATGAAAGTGTTATAAAACCAGATTTAGTTGCCCCAGGCGTTGATATTACAGCAACTAGCATTACAGGTGCATATGTTAAAATGAGTGGCACGAGCATGGCAGCTCCATGTGTAACTGGAAGTGTAGCTTTGATGATGGAATGGGGCATAGTTCGTCAGAATAACCCTTTTTTATATGGAGAAAATTTGAAAACATACTTATTAAGAGGGACTAACAAAAATATTGAAGGAGTAGATATTCCAAGTCCTGTTTGGGGTTAAAAAAAACTTTGCCTAAAAACATCGTTGGATATTTTACGTAGACAACAAATTTTTTAATTCTTTATTAAACCTCTGAATTTCACAGTAAATTTAGGGGTTTTGAATATGAAAGCTGAATATATTATTTAACCATTCATTAAGATAGAATTATAAATATCATATAGCATAAGAAAAAATTATAACTATAGATTTTCTTATAAATTTATGATAAAATATACAATATATACATACATTTTAGAGGTGGATTATGAAAAAAGAATTAAAGGCATTTGCCGAGAAAGCGAAATCACTAAAGCCAGTATTAAAAACAGAAGAGTCTGCAAAAACTGCATTAGTACTCCCATTTTTCAATATTTTAGGATATGATATTTTTAATCCTACAGAATTTGTTACAGAATATGTTGCTGATGTAGGAATTAAAAAAGGAGAAAAAGTTGACTATGCTATATTATTAGATGATGAACCAGCTATAATTATAGAAACTAAGAAGGCAACTGAAAATTTAACTAAACATTATAATCAGTTATACAGATATTTTTCAGCTGTACCAAACTGCAAATTTGCTATTTTGACAAATGGATTAATTTTTCAATTTTATACTGATTGTTTACGCCCAAATATTTTAGATGATATTCCATTTTTGACTATTAATTTAGAAAACTTAACTGATGCGAATATTAACGAATTAGAAATGTTTAGACGTGCAAATTTAAACTTAATTACAATGAAACCAAAAGCTAAATCTCTTTTAGCTTATCAATTAGTAAATAAAGTTATTACTGATGTATTTTTAAATCCAACACCAGTTTTGGTTGAAGGAATTTTGGGAAGTATAGATAACGCAACTTATGTGGATTTTTTAAATGAGTTATCCCCAAATTTTGTACTAGAGTCTATTACTCAAACCTATTTAAATAATACTCGAGCTTCTCTAACTCCTACCAAACCCCGCAAAACTGTAACAAAAACTATAATTTCTGTCCAAGAAGAAATTGAAGAGGTAGAAGAAATTGAACAAACTTTATCTATGGAGGAATTATCGTTTAAAAATCAATGTATTTTGCAGGTGGAAGCCCTTTTAGATAAAGTTAGTTTTGTTAAACAAGAGGAGGAAAAACACTGTAGCTTTTATAGGACTGGGGAAACCAATTTTATTTGTACATTGCTATTTAAGAAAATGGGTGATATAGTAATAGTTATACCAGAGGGTAATTATAACAAACAATACCCAATTAGACAGCCGTCAGATATTTTGGAGTATAGTGATAGATTTATCCAGTAAATGGTATGATTTTTTAATGAAAAGGAGATTTTATTATGTTAGATTTAACTAAGTTTGATGGAAATGATGAGCAATATTCAACGGATTATTCTTTTGAATATGCTGTAGAGTGTACAACAACTACTTACACATATTATGGACAATCATCAGAAACTCTCTATAATATGCAAGGAGGACACGGACCTCATGGTGGAGGACACGGACCTCATGGCGGGGGACATGGACCTCATGGCGGGGGACACGGACCTCATGGCGGAAAGGGCTTTTAGAAAGATGGAAAGAACCATAAATAATCTCTTGTTCATTTGCCGTGAAAGATGAATACTCACTGTGTCAGCCATGCAGCACATGAAATACTTTCCATTTCTCTGAGAAATACCAAAAATCCACCATAAATTGACTGAACAGGAGACTCACATTGACTGGTGAGAGTGGGGTCCTAACTTACACAACCATGGTATGAAATCTTCTTTTACTTATCATCTTTTCATGCACAGATGTAGCCTGGTTCTAAGAAATCCCAAAACTGTGGGAAATGAACCAATGCAAAAATAACATGATTCTAATAATGCTTTATGAAACTGAGAGGGCAGTGTTTGTGTGGAAAAAAGTCCAGGCATACACATGTACATGTTAAACAAAGTCTATTTATTACAGTATTTACTTGGCCT
>MDSP01000106.1_pt1 | contig 18660 bp, 17 predicted proteins | sample 1005811 | NCBI WGS metagenome assembly MDSP01 (sample SAMN05526596, study PRJNA338239) | gut metagenome | isolation source: stomach gut content | host: Naso elegans | place: Saudi Arabia: Red Sea | collected 2011-04
AGCGTTTGGAATTTCTATTGTGCAGACAGGCTGGCAACCAACATTTAAACCTATGGCACCAAAATTTAGCAAAATGAATCCCTTGAAAGGACTAAAAAAAATTGTTTCTCCCGATACACTGATAGAGCTTGCAAAAAGTATATTCAAAGTGGTGTTTTTGGGGGCAATTTTTTATAATACAATAGAGGGGGAAGTACCTCATTTTTTCAAGTTTTATGATATGACTACGCTAGGTTCTTTTTTGTATATACTTGATGTTGTTCGTCAAATCGGCTTTAACGTTGGTGGGGGATACCTATTTTTAGCTGCATTAGACTATGCATACCAAAAGTATAAGTTTGAAGATAGTATCAAAATGAGTAAACAAGATGTAAAAGATGAGTACAAGCAATCTGAGGGGGATCCTCAGATTAAAGGTAAAATTAGACAAAAAATGCGTGAAATGTCTATGAAACGTATGATGCAAGCTGTCCCAAATGCTGACGTTATTATAACAAATCCGACGCATTTTGCAGTTGCAATTTTTTACGACAGAGATAAAGGGTTAGCACCAGTTGTTGTTGCAAAAGGTGTTGACAATTTGGCACACAAAATAAAAGAAGTAGCCAAAGAAAACAAAATACAAATAGTTGAAAATAAACCACTTGCACGTGCCATATACTATACAGTAGAGGTTGATCAGGCGATACCACCAGAATTATATCAGGCAGTGGCGGAAGTTTTAGCGTTTGTATACAAATTAGAAAACAAGCTATAAAACACAGGAGGTGATATAATGAGATCTGGAGATGCTATTCTTGGGATTTTTGTTATCGCAATACTTGCCTTAATATTAGTTCCATTACCAGAACAGGTATTGAGTTTATTTTTAATTTTAAATATCTCAATAGCATCAATGATTTTACTTAGTGCACTTTTTTCAAAAGAGTCGCTAGATTTATCACTGTTTCCAACAATGCTGTTGATTACAACGATATTTAGACTAGGTCTTAACATATCATCAACAAGACTTATATTAACAGAAGCGAATGCTGGACCAGTAGTTGAGGCGTTTGGTGAATTCGTTTCAAATGGAGATTTAGTTATCGGGGTAATCATCTTTATAATTATTGCAATCGTAAACTTTATGGTTATCACAAAAGGTTCTGAGCGTGTTGCTGAGGTATCAGCAAGATTTACACTTGACGCAATGCCGGGTAAGCAAATGGCAATTGACGCCGATCTAAACTCAGGATTTATTGATGAAGAAACCGCTAAAAACAGACGTCAAAAAATTCAACATGAAGCAAGTTTCTTTGGAGCGATGGACGGGGCTTCTAAATTCGTAAAAAACGATGCAGTAGCTGGTATATTAATATCGTTTATTAATATCATTGCAGGACTAATTATAGGTATGATGTCTAAGGGTATGGACTTTTCAACTGCACTTAGTACATATACAATATTGACAATAGGTGATGGTCTAGTTAGTGCGATACCTGCACTATTTATATCTACAGCAACAGGTGTACTAGTAACAAAGACACAACAAGAAGGGTCTATGAGTACAGCTATCATAGGTCAATTTGTATATTCTCCATTAGTTTTGTATTTAGTAGCAATTGTTTTAATGGCTTTAGGATTATTTACTCCGATTGGACCTGCAATAACATTCCCGTTGGCTATTTTATGGCTTATAATTGGAAGACGAATGCAAACAGCAGAAGCAGTTGAAGCAGTTGAACAAGAAATTGCTACCGAAGATGTTGCAGCAGAAGAAATACGCAAACCAGAAAACGTTGTAAATCTGCTTCAAGTTGACCCAATCCAAGTTGAATTTGGATACGGTATTATACCACTTGCTGATGGAAATCAGGGTGGGGACTTGATTGACAGGGTAGTAATGATTAGACGACAAATAGCAATAGAGTTAGGAACAGTGGTACCAATAATACGACTAAGAGATAATATACAGTTGCCACCAAACGTATATAGTATTAAAATAAAAGATGTAGAGGTGGCAAGAGGGGAAATTTTATTTGACCATTATATGGCGATGAACCCTGGTTATATAGAAGAAGAAATTGAAGGTATCGAGACAATAGAGCCAGCATTTGGGCTTCCTGCACTTTGGATAAATGAAAGCCAACGTGAGAAAGCTGAAATTCGTGGATACACTGTTGTAGACGGACCATCAATTATTGCAACACATCTAACAGAAGTAATAAGAGGGCATTTAGCGGAGCTACTAACAAGACAAGATACACAAACACTACTAAACAACATATCAGAAAATCATTCTGCACTAATAGCAGAACTTACACCAAAGCTATTAAGCCTTGGGGATATACAAAAAGTGCTTGGGAACTTGCTTAGCGAAGGTATTTCTATACGAGATTTGCCAACAATCTGTGAGATTTTGGCAGATTATGCAACATCAATAAGAGATACAGATGTATTAACAGAGTACGTAAGACAAGGAATGGCGAGAGCTATTTCCAAAAAAGTATTTAACACTCCAACCAATCAGGTAATAACGTTAGATCCTAATATAGAGCAGTTAATTATGAGTCATGTACAACATACAGAACAAGGTTCATATGTTTCTCTTGAACCAAAAGTTTTACAAAATATTATCGTGAAACTTAAAAAAGAAGTAAACAAACTTACTTCAATTGGGTTGTCACCAATTATTTTGACATCGCCAATTGTTAGAATATATTTTAAACAGCTTACAAAACAATATATACCTGATTTGATAGTAATTTCTTACAATGAAATTGCACAAAGCGTGGAAATTCAATCTATAGGAATGGTGAGTGTGTAGGATGAGGATTTTAAAGATCACAGGAAAAAATGAGGCAGCAATACAGGAACAAATAAAAAAAGAATATGGGGAACAAGCAGTTATAGTTAGCAGTCAAGAGGAGAAAAGAGGCGGAATTTTAGGGTTGTTTAAAAAGAGCGAATGGAGCATGACCATTGCTCTTGACGACCCTTTAGCCGATATTGATGACCCCTCATCAACCCCTCACAAACCTGATGACGAAGAAGAAGTTGATACTCAGGCGTTTATCGAGCAACTTAATATGCATCGTGAAGAAATGAAAGCAAGTCCAAAAGAAGTGCTAAAACAATCATTGATAGAAGAAGGAATTCAAGCGGAAATTATTGATGAAATTCTTAAAGATGTAGAAGAAGATGATATAGAACATTTGGGAAAAGTGTTGTATAATACATTAAACACCTTTATGCCAAAGTTCAACCATAAACTGCCAAAAGTCAATTTTTTCATTGGTCCTACAGGAGTTGGAAAAACTACAACAATCGCAAAGCTAACAGCTATGAAAGTGTTGCAAGAAAACAAAAAAGTTGTTTTGCTTACAGCAGACACTTATAGAATTGCAGCAGTTGAGCAGTTAAAAACTTATAGCGAAATTTTGGGAGTAAATATAGAAACTATCTATGATAATGATGATTTAACAAAGTATATTACTAAGTGGCAAGATGCGGATCATATATTTATAGATACAGCAGGTAGGTCACACAAAAACTTGGAGCAACTTGCCGAACTAAAGGAATTATTATCTAAATATGAGCATAAACAAGTGTTTTTAGTATTAAACTTTAATACTCAATATACAGATGTTCAAAATATAGTTAATATATATCAAGATATTGCTGATAATTTTGCACTTATTATTACTAAACTAGACGAGACAGACGGAATTGGAAACTTATTAAATATGTCATATTGTGCTAAGAGGGCAATCGCATTTCTTACAACTGGGCAAGGCGTTCCTGAAGACATAGAAAAATTTGAGAGTCTGAAATATATTAAATTATTGTTAGGGAGAGTAAAATATGAGTGATCAAGCAGCAAACTTACGGGATATAATGCAACAACGTGATAATAATACCTTAAAGATGAACAAACCTTTCAAAATAATTACTGTTACGAGTGGTAAGGGTGGTGTAGGTAAAAGTAATTTTACTGTAAATTTGGCTATGGCATTAAAAAGTCAAGGCAAAAATTCCCTTATACTAGATGCAGATTTTGGACTATCAAATATAGATTTAATATTAGGTCAACGACCCGTATACAATTTGGCACATTTGGTACAAAATAAACTAGAAATGAAAGACTTAATAACAAATACAAAATATGATATACCATTTATTTCAGGTGGAACAGGCGTAAAAGATATGTTGTTTCTGGATAAATACCAGCTTGAACGTATAGCCTATGAAATAAGTGAACTTAGTGAAGTTGCAGATATACTTTTAATAGATACAGGAGCAGGTATAAACGACACCGTAATTAAATTTTCAGAGATGGCAGACGACGTTTGTCTAATAGTTACACCTGACCCATCATCTATCACAGATGCATATGCACTTCTAAAAACTTTTACAAAAGATTTTGACCTAAGACCTGCATTTACAGTAGTGTTAAATAGGGTTGATTCGGAGGCAGAGGCAAAAGCAGTATATCAAAAAATTTCTACGGCAGCACAAAGCTTTTTGGGGGTAAAATTAGAGTATGGGGGCTATATTCCGTTTGACACACAACTAATAAAATCAGTAAAATTACAGCAACCTGTATATTTTACTAATAAAACAGCTCCTGCAAGTATAGGATATAGTAATGTAGCTAAAAAGTTATTAAACATTTCACAAACAGAACCTAAAAAGGAAAAGTTAGTAGACAGGTTAAAGCGGATTCTAGTTAAATAGGGGGAGGTCTTATTTGGACTATAGGTATATAGTAGTAATCGGAGTTAGTACAGGCGGGCCAAAAGCACTAAAAGCATTATTTAGCGATATACCAAAAGATTTAGACGCAACATATGTAATTGTACAACATATGCCAGCAGGTTTTATTGAGCCGTTGGCAAGAAGATTAAGCCAATATAGTGAAATTACAATTAAAGAAGCAGAAGATGGAGAGATTCTTAAAAAAGGTGTAGCATATTTATCGCCAGGAGGGGTACACTGTAGATTAGTAAATAAAAATGCACCAACTATTAAACTATCAACAGAAAAGCCCTACAAAGCGTGTAGACCATCTGCAAATTTGTTGTTTTCTTCACTAGCCAATTTAGATGTATCCAAAAAGGTTATATCAATTGTGTTAACTGGTATGGGATCAGATGGACTAGAAGGAATAAACGACCTAAAAAATAACATTAAAGATGTGACAGTAGTTGTTGAAAATAAAGAAAGCAGCATAATTTATGGTATGCCAAAAGTAATTTCAGAGGCAAATTTACATGATTATGAATTGCACATTAAAGAAATTTCAGGACTAATAAAAAAGTTAGTGAGGTAATGAGATATGGATATGACGCAATATTTACAAATTTTTATTGAAGAATCAAAAGAAAACCTACAAAGTTTGAACGAAACTTTATTGCAACTAGAAACAGACCCTGAGAATATGAACGTCCTAAACGACATATTCAGAGTTGCACATACATTAAAAGGTATGGCAGGGACAATGGGCTTTACAAGAATGCAACATTTAACGCATAGTGTTGAAAATGTTTTATCAGAAATAAGAAATGGTAAACTAACAATTGTGCCAGAAATGGTTGATATTTTGTTCCAATGTCTTGATGCGTTAGAAAACTATGTTGAAAACATTGTAAATACATCAAGCGAAGGTGAAGAAAGTTACCCAGAGCTTATTCAACAGTTAGAAGCAATTTTAAATGGAGAAAAAGTTAGTGGGTTTGATGGAAGTTTGGCGGCAGATGAGCCTGCTACGGAGCAAGCTCAAGGTGGGGCAGACAAAGGTTTATCAATGGATTTACCAGAAAGTGTTGAATTTGTTCGTAAACAAGCGATTGAATCAGGAATGAACGTATACAAAATCAACGTTGTGTTATCAAACTCTTGTATGTTAAAAGCAGCACGTGCATTTATCGTATTTGCAGAGCTTGGAGCAGTTGGGGAAATAATTTATTCTGAGCCAACTTCACAAGAAATTGAAGATGAAAAATTTGAGCAAGAATTTACAGTTGTATATACAACTGATGAAGATCAAGACAAAGTTAAAGAAATAGTTATGAGTGTAGCAGAAGTTGATGGTGTGGAGCTTGAGGACTTAAACGAGATTATGGTTGAGATTTCAGAAGCACCAGAGCTTGCAAATGAAGCGCCAGCGGCAACTGTGACACCAACGCCAGTAGCAGAACCAACGCCAGTGGCGGCAGCACCAACGCCTGCAGCAGCACCAGCGGCAGGAGCAGCACCAGGTGCACCAGCAGCAGGTGGAGAAGCACCAAAACAACAAGTTGCAGGAAAAAGTGTACGTGTTAATATAGATCGTCTTGATACGCTTATGAACCTTGTAAGTGAGCTTATAATTGTAAAAACTCAACTTGAAGGACTAAGCAATTCAAATGCACACAACAATATGGAATCAAATTACAACGATTCTTTAGAATACTTAGAGCGAGTTAGTACTAGTTTGCATGACGCTGTTATGAAAGTGCGAATGGTACCAGTTGAAACAGTATTTAACCGTTTCCCAAGAATGATACGTGACGTATCCAGAAAACTTGGTAAAAACATTGAGCTTGTAATGTCAGGGGAAGAAACAGAGCTTGACCGTACAGTTATCGATGAAATCGGGGATCCACTTATTCACTTGCTTAGAAATGCAGCTGACCACGGTTTGGAAACAACAAAAGAGCGTATCGCACTTGAGAAAAACGAAAAAGGTACAATCAAACTTCAAGCGTATCAAGATGGTAACAGCGTTGTTATCGAGGTTGAAGATGATGGAAAAGGTATCGACCCACAAAAAATTAAACAAAAAGCACTTGAAAAAGGTATGCCACCAGAAGAACTGGCAGGTATGTCAGATCAAGAAATTATTGAACTATTGTTTAAACCAAGCTTTAGTACAGCAGAAAAAATTACTGACTTATCAGGGCGTGGAGTTGGTCTTGACGTTGTTAAGAGCAAAATTACTACACTTGGTGGTAACGTTGAAATTTCAACTGTGTTAGGTAAAGGAAGTAGATTTATCGTTAGATTACCACTTACACTTGCTATAATCCAAGCACTTATGGTAAACATTATTGATGAAAAGTATGCGATACCTTTAAGTAATATCCAAAACATCGAAAACATCAATAGTAGCGAAATTAAACTTGTTCAAAACCAAGAAGTTATTGTGCTTAGAAATGAAGTTATTCCAGTAATAAGACTTGATAAAGTGCTTGAACTTCCACCAGGAAACCAAGAAGAACTTATTGTCGTTGTAGTTAAAAAAGGCGAAAAGCAAGTAGGTTTCGTAGTAGATTCATTAATAGGTCAACAAGAAATTGTTATCAAACCACTAGGTAAATATTTCAACAACATTCATATGATTGCTGGAGCAACGATACTTGGTAATGGTGAGGTAGCTCTAATTCTTGATATTAATACACTAGTATAAAGGAGTCGTAGTATGGAAATAACAATTAATAAACAATATGTAGTATTTGAGATGGATAAACAAAACTTCGGTATAGATATACAAAGTGTGCAAATTATCGAGCGTATGAAAAGTATTATGCGTGTTCCAAAGTCGCCAAGATCAATACGTGGTGTAATGAACCTTAGAGGTGAAATAATTCCTGTAATCGATATTAGACGTCTATTTAGTATGGAGGCACAAGACCCAACAGAATACACACGTATAATTATCATTCGCACTGAAGAAGCTATGGTAGGGTTTATTGTAGACAAAGTTAAAGAAGTTGTTGAGATAGAGCCAAGCCAAATTGAAGGTATATCAACGATGCAAGGAAAAATAGACTCTAGCTATATAATTGGGGTTGGAAAAATTACAAACGGTGAAGAAATTATTACGCTATTGAACCAAACTAGACTTGTTGAGGTAGCGTTTGAAATAGAGGAGTAGGGGGTATCACAATGCCACGATTAAAAGACGAAATCATAAATAGCACGCTAGATCAACTAAAAGAAGTGGCAAATATTGGGGCTGGAAATGCTATTACTGCACTTAGTACGCTATTAAACACGAAAATAAATATGAGTGTAGTAGACGTACAAGTAAAAGAAATTACAGAAGTTTATGAACTTTATGAAACGGCTGAACATTTTATAATTGCAAACTTAATAGAAGTTACAGGGGGAATGAGAGCAGTACTTCTATTAACGTTTGAGGAACAGAGTGCAAAAGAAGTAATAAAATGGATATTGGGGAAAGCACCAGAAGACATAAGAGAATTAAATGAGATTGAATATTCTCTTATGTCTGAAGTGGGAAACATTTTAGGTGGCTCATATCTTAATGCAATTGGAACATTTATAGATACTAGAATGAACCAGTCTACCCCACAAATTGCGATAGATATGGCTTGTGTTATATTAACTCTGCCCGCTATTGAATTTTGTGATGAAAATCAGGATACAATAATAATAGAGAGCAAATTTGATGATGATCAAAATATATTAAAGGGGTCTTATATATTGATGTTGGATAAAGAATCAGAAAGACATATCATTGAGACTATAGGTAGACGCTATGGCTGAGATAATAAAAGTAGGAATTGCAGATATTAAGATAGGAAAATCCCCTCAACTTATAACAACTTTAGGACTTGGCTCTTGTGTAGGGGTAACAATTTATGACCCGGTTGCAAAGATTGGAGGCATGGCACACATCATGCTTCCTGATAGCACGGCGATAAAAAATAATCAGAACATTGCAAAATTTGCTGACACAGGGGTAGTACATTTGTTGGATTTGTTGTTGGCACAAGGTTGTAAAAAACACAATTGCATCGCAAAAATGGCGGGTGGTGCTCAAATGTTTAAATTTGAAACATCAAACGATACAATGCGTATAGGTGAGAAAAATATTTTAGCTGTAAAAAAAGTACTTAATCAATTGGATATACCAATAAAAGCAAGCGAAGTAGGTGAAACTTATGGAAGAACAATTGAGCTTAGACTCACTGATGGAAGCTTATTGGTCAAAACTATTGGTAGAGGTGAAAAAGAGATTTAACGTTAAGGAAGTGGTAAATAGTGAGTGGAACTAATGTGGATAAAATTTGGGATGGATACAAAAAGAATAAAACTAAAATATTGAAGCAACAGTTGATAGAGCACTACGCTCCTTTAGTTAGAATTGTAGCTGGTAGGCTAGGCATGTACCTCACAAATTATGTAGAACTAGATGACCTAATAGGTTATGGAGTTATAGGACTGATAGATGCTATTGATAAGTTTGATCATAGCAAGCAAGTTAAGTTTGAAACGTATGCATCACTGAGAATTAGAGGCGCAATTATAGATGAAGTTAGAAGGCTGGATTGGGTGCCAAGAACTTTGCGTAAAAAACAAAAAGATTTAACGAAAGTTAAAGAAAAGCTTGAGTCAAAGTATGGTGCTCACCCAACCCAAGAACAGTATATGAAAGAATTAGACATTAATGAAGATGAATATTATAAATTGATGCAAGAAACAAACATAAATACACTTGTTTCTATTGATGAAAGCGAAACATATGCGTCCACTATCGAGGATAAGTCAAGTTTAACTCCTAGTGCACAATTAGAAAATAAAGAAGTTGTAGATACATTAGAAAAAGCAATAGTAGATCTAACCGAGAGAGAGCAGTTGGTAATTAAACTGTATTATTTTGAAGAATTAACACTAAAAGAAATAAGCTTAATATTAGAAGTTACAGAATCACGAGTATCACAAATTCACACCAAAGCAATATCGAAATTAAGAACACAACTAAATAAAGAAAATATTACTCTACCTTTAACAAGTATATAAGAAAAATAAAATTTAGAGGGTGAATGATGGTATGTTTATAAACAATTTGCCATATATAGGACTTTTTTTTATAGCGATAGGACTTGTTATAGCTTGCACAGGTATAATAGGTTTAGCACAAATTAGAAGTCAAGATGAAATTAGAGAAACAATAGGGACTGCTATCAAAGAGGGTAATAGTTTTAACAACGTGTTAGAAGGAAACAATCCAAGAAGTTCTGTGGATACAGTGCTTGATGTGCTTGAAGATGACAAGGCGCAAGTGTTGTATCTGCATAAAAATGGATTTGATGTTACGGAAATAGCTAAAAAATTAAATAGAGGTAAAGGCGAAATTCAGCTTATTATATCTCTTAATCAGCGAGGTAAAAACCAATGAAAAGCGAAAGAACGTGTATCTGGTTTGTTGGCATTGGACTAGGGCTAGTTGTATCGGGGAGCATACTTCTTGTGACAGGGATTGAGCTGATTAAGCAAGAGTCGCCGATACTTAATCCTGAGGTAAGTGTAGCAGGAGCCGTGGCAACTAATCAGGTGGACGAGCTTTTGATACAAAATAGCCAAACTGAACCAGAACAAAAAGATATCGAACAACCACAAGTGGAAGAACCGATAGTGGAAGAAGAACCTCAAGTTGGACAAGCTGAAGAAGTTGAGGAGATTGTGCCTTTAGAGGTAGAAGATACTACAGAAGTTTTGGAAACAACTCCAGTAGAACAACCTGAGGAAGTTCCCGTTGTTGAAGAAGCAGTGAAAGAAACAACAGAAGAACCAACAACAGAAGAAATACCAACACAAGTAGAAGAAACAGCGTCACAATCAGCTGATACTATAACAGTATTTATACCAGATGATAGCACAGCAAGCATGATAAGCCAGTTGTTGTATGACACGGGGGTTATTGATGATGTGACGGCGTTTAGAAATTTTGTGATTAAGCAGGAAAAAACAACGGTATTACAAAAAGGTAATAGGGTATTCCCTGTTGATGCGAACTATGCAGATATTTTGGACGTGCTGTTATATAAAAATGAATAGATATTTGAGAACCCCATATGGACAAGTAGTCTATGTGGGGTTTGCTGTTGTAGAAAGGACATAATTAACAAAAATATAAAATAAAAACCAATACAAAGTAACATATAAGTAGTAACATATATAATAGGACACCATAGTTGCATAAAATTCTAGCAAATACAAAGCAAATAACTAAATTTACATGAGCACAAATTACAAAAAGGAGGACACCCAGTATGGCACAAACAAAATCAGCAAGTAATAACAATACTAAATTAAATAATAAAGTTAATTTAAGAAAAAGCACGAGCACAATAAACACAACAAGAGCTAAAGCAATCAATCAGAACGTTGAACCACCATCTCTTGAGGAACAAATTGAAGAAGTTGCAACAATAATCACATTAACTATATTCGAGCACTTAGCAACGCTTAAAGAACCTACACAAAACTATCATAATTTAAACAAATGGTATGAAGATAACATAAATCAGTATCTGACAGCTTGTACAAAAAACATAAAAACTATTACACGTAATAATGAAATTAAATTTGACCTTACAATGCAATTTTCTATGGCAGAAATAGAGTATCACGACACACCACACTTTATAACAGCTGAGCGTTATCGTTGTTTATCTTACACGTTGTTAAATTATAATCTTATACCAACGATGCAACCAGTAATAGGAATTTGTAACACATACAACATAATACAAACTTCCAAACAAACTAACATTGCAGTGCTATACGCAGTGTTACAAAAAGCAGGGATAGACCTACTTTAAGTAGTAATATGCAACTGAAGCTTACTATACTAAAATATAGTAGGCTTTTTGTTGTATAATAGGACAATGATTATCTAATTTTGTAGGTATAGTTGAAAATGGACGAATATAATCATTATAAATTTTATAAAATGGTTGACAATAGAAGGAGTGTTATATATAATAAATATAAATTAATTAAAATTTTAAATTATGTATTTAATTAGTCGATAAAATTAAATATACAGGTTAAGAACATAGTGAGTGAACCCAATTGCTATAAAGAATTAAAAACTTTTAGAAAAAATAGGGGGAAATACAGGGACTACGGAAAAATTTGGATAAGTACTTTGAGCATTATGATGATGTAAGGCAGGAAGCAAACCTTGTTGAACGTTGGATAGGTGTCATATGTGATCAGATAGACAAAAAGCATATACCTTGCTCCCACATACGGATAAAAGAAATAAAAGAATTTACGTTAACACTACTTTGCATAATGTATCTTGTGAGGTTGAGGATATCTGTCATCAGCCGCCTGTATTATCAAATTTTGTAGAATAGGGTTGACAAATAAAGGGATAGGGGGTATAATCTTATGTGTACTATTAACCTCAAAAACAAGTCTTAAAAAATATAAAAGAAAGTACTATATTAAATTATAAATAATATCAGGCAACAACTACACAAAACCCTAGCAAACACCACAAAGGAGAACGGATAAACAAAGGAGAACAGGCAAAATGGCAACTAAAACTAGAAGTTTAATTACATCACTAAGAATACTCATTTACGGTTCACTTATAACAGGTATAGGATTAAGTGCAGGGCTAAGAGCGTATGCAACAGCAGATTACATTGACCAACTTTACAAACACGAAACAGCACAAAGATTATTTGTAGCTTCTAGCGAGTTTAGCAAGTTAATGATTAAAAATACAGAGTTCCTAGAGAGTTTAGCAGCTGAGATATCATATCACAATCTACACGAAGACCCAACAGAACTAGAACACTACTTGCACCACTTACACAATACTAACACTTACTTAGATGGTATATATTTTGTTGAGAACAATTACAATTTGTTATCATCAACATATTGGCGTCCATCAGCAAGTGACAACTGGGACGTAAGTGCACGTGATTGGTATATTGAAACAATGAATTCAACACTCGTAGTAACAACCAATCCATACTTAGATATTACAGGTGAGATGATGATTACCTTGTCGTTACAAGTATTCGACACTAATAACAAGTCAATAGGAGTTCTAGGTATAGACCTTAAAATCACAGGTTTACAACAAACACTTGAATCAGTGTCTAACATACCAGATGCACACACATTTATAATAGATCCAGACATGGACATCCTTATGCACACAAATCCAGAATTAGCACCAACAGAAAACAACACTGTAAACTTAGCGAATACAAAGTCAACATTTTCACTAAGCAACAATACCTATGATATCGTATATAAACGTGATGCATTTAATACACCAAGTTATACAGGGTTTGCACCAGTAGATACAACAGATTGGTTCGTAGTAACAACGTATCCAACAAAATATACTTTAGATGCAATTGGTAAAACTCTAGCGTCCAGCCTTTTAATATTAGTACTAGGTGGAGGGATATTAACTTATCTTATCAACAAAAGTACAAAGAAATATTTGACTCCAATAATACAAGTAGAAGAAGTGCTTGACCAAATAAGTAACGGTAACCTTAGCATAACAGTTGACCACATCGAACAAAACTCAATAGAAACAGAACACTTAGTGTCGTCAATGAAAATTCTATCATTAAGTATTAAAGAGTATATCGGGGACATCAACAGTATTCTAAGCAAATATGCACAAGGGGATTTCACAGCAGTTCCAGAATATGATTATATAGGAGAGTATCAACTCATTCACGAATCATTACACACAATCTCCGATAATCTAACTGACCTTATACAAACAACTAAATCAACAACAAACCAACTAGAAACATCGTCACAAACAATACACACAACAGCATTGCAATTACACAATGAAAGTAAACTGCAAGTTAAAACACTTAACCAGCTACAATACGACACAAAAGAAATGACTGACCACATTAATGCTAACATCACCAACATCAATATAAGTAACACAAATATCAATAATACTTCAAACTTAGCGAATAACTCTAAAGATGACCTAGACCAACTTAATAGTTCAATGAACAATCTCATAGATTCAACACAAGCAATACAAGACACTATAAAACTTATTGAGGAGATTGCAGAACAAACAAATCTTCTTGCGCTTAACGCAACAATAGAGTCGGCACGTGCAGGAGAAACAGGAAAAGGCTTTGCAGTTGTGGCAAGAGAAGTCAGAGAACTATCAGTTAAAACATCTGAAACAGTTAAAACAATACTAGAAACAATCAACACTAACCTTATTGCAATAGAACAAGGAAATACTAGTGTTAAACAAATCAACACAACACTAAACACTATAATAACAACAACACAAGAAACAGCACAACTGTCACAACAAGTAGCAAGCAACGCAAAACAACAACAACAAGACTTGAACCAACTTAACCACACGCTTAACGAGTTGACAGAAGAAATAAGTAATAACACTTTAATAGCTAACAGCAACTTAACAACAACAGAAGAACTAGAAGAGGAGGCAAAACAACTCCACAAACAAATGGACAACTTCCAAGTTTAACACACAAACAATACACAACCCTCTTGCTCGACTTTGGTCAGGCAGGAGGGCTTTTTGTGCTTCAAAATAGCTTGACAACCCAAATATTTTCACTTATATTAAACTTAAAACTACAGATAAGGGGAGCACACATGAAGAAATTAATCAGGTTCGACTGGGATATAAAAACAGTGTTACGCAAAAAAGATAACTTCGATATATTGGAGGCGTTTATATCAGACTTAACAGGTATAGACGTTAAAATCCAAGAGATACTTGAAAGTGAGAGCAATCAGCAGGAGGCACATGATAAATTTAATAGAGTTGATATTTTGGTTAGAGATAAAAATGACAACAGGTATATAATTGAGATACAAAATAATGAGGAAGATTACTTAGAAAGTGTGTTATTTAGCACGAGCAATAAGATAAGTTTAGAGGAAGACTATAAAAACATCAAAAAAGTTATATCTATAAATATAGATTATTCGGAGTTTGATGAGGGGGAAGAATGTATATACCATGGCAAAACTGAATTTGTTGGAATGCAGACAAAAACTAAGCTTAATGAAAATAGCCAAATAATGCTTGCAACATATGAGCCGTATCATGAATATGACCCGAAAGTATTCCCAGAGTATTATATAATTATGCCAAATAGGTTTACAGGTGAAACAAAAGATAAGTTTGATGAGTGGTTATATTTATTAAAAAATAGCGAAATCGCAAGCACAGCGAAATCAACAGTAATGAATAGAATTGATGAGCAACTAAATGTGCTAAAGATGAGTAAAGAAGAAAGAAAAACGTATGAAAGGTTTGTGGAAAACCAAGTAATACAAGAAACACAAATGGAAACCGCAGAGGCTAAGGGGCGAAAAGAAAGAACTTTAGAGTTAGCAACTGCTTTTTTGGACGTGCTAGACAATGAAACTATTGCAATTAAAACTGGACTTTCTATTGAAGAAGTGGCAGGTTTACGCCAGCAAGTGTAAAATATAGGGGAAAGCTCTCATAGGCGATATAAGTTTATGAGGGCTTTTTTTGATTGTCTTTTATTAATTTAAATTTAAATATTTGTCAACATTTCATATAAAAATAGTTGACAATTTATGTATATTCCTGTATATTTTAGGGTGTTGGAGGGGTAAAATGAACCAATTTTAAAGTCGCCAAACTTACCTATATACTCCATTTATAAAAAATACTATTCAAAGAGAATGTTTATTTACACAACTAGAAAAGCCAACACATAACCTAAGTAAACTATCTCTAATACAAAAACAGAAAAGGGATTTACGATGCAAACCACAAGAAGATTTCCAAGAACAACACAGGCATATAACATTTACAGTATGTTCAAGTGTCCAAAAACAAACACAAGCCAAGTTCACAACATTGAAGAAATTCACACAACTGCACACACATTGGAAGAAGTGTGTAGCCTTATTATCAGTCACAAAACAAGTCGTGTAAGTATTCAAGGCGATAGTACAATCGTGCTTACAAAGATTAACCAAGACACAAAACTTACAGCCGAGGTTATCCAAATCACAATGAACAATCCTAGAGAACTGCAACGCACATTAGAGATTAAAGATTTAACATCTCTTTTTTTTGCAGAGTACTTATACAAATGTGACCGCACCATCATAGATATGAACATAGAGCTTGCAAAAGCCTATAGCGTTTATCAGACCAACGAAGACGATAAAGCAATTCTACAACTTTTAGGAATATGGTCACTAGAAGAATTAGAAAATCTTTCACTTCTTAGAAACCTAGTTGTGTTTCTAAAGCCAATAGATGCATTACGAATTAAACAACTATGGGACTTTAGCAACTACATGAAAGAGTGGTCAATGAAACAACCTCCGATAATCCACAATTATACAAGGTTAAATTATATCGAACAGTTTCAATCTCGCCCAGAGCAGATATATAAAATAAGATCAACAAATTTTTATAAATATTATTTGCACATCGCAGAACACGGTATTCAAAATATCTTAGACCATAAACGTAAAGTATATTCACTACTTGCAGAGTTTGTAGAAACAGCACTAACAATATATAGCGAACCAGAATTTCAAAACTTAACAAGACAATACTTAGCAAGCGAAGCAAGAGAAGTAGAAAATACACTAAATCGTTTATCAGGTTTCGATAATTAAGCCTTACAAAAGTTCTCATAGGCAATATAAGCTTATGAGGCTTTTTTTGCATGCTACAAACAGCTTGACAATCAAAATATTTTCCCTTATATTAAAAATAAAAACAGCGGATAAGGGGAGCACAGATGCAAAAATTAATCAGGTTCGACTGGGCTATAAAAACAGTGTTACGTAAAAAAGATAACTTCGATATATTGGAGGCGTTTATATCAGACTTAACAGGTATAGACGTTAAAATCCAAGAGATACTTGAAAGTGAGAGCAATCAGCAGGAGGCACATGATAAATTTAATAGAGTTGATATTTTGGTTAGAGATAAAAATGACAACAGGTATATAATCGAGATACAAAACAACGAGGAAAAAGATTACTTAAAAAGAATGTTGTATGGGACAAGTAAAAACATAGTAGAAAACATAAGTTTAGGTGAAAAATACGAAAATATCGTAAAAGTTATATCTATAAATATACTGTATTTTGAGCTGGGCAAAGGGGAAGATAGCGTTTATCACGGTAAAACTGAATTTGTTGGAATGCAAACAAAAACTAAGCTTAACGAAAATAGCCAAATAATGCTTGCAACATATGAGCCATATCATGAATATGACCCAAAAGTGTTCCCAGAGTATTATATAATTATGCCAAATAGATTCACAGGTGAAACAAAAGATAAATTTGATGAATGGTTATATTTATTAAAAAATAGCGAAATCGCAAGCACAGCGAAATCAACAGTGATGAATAGAATTGATGAGCAACTAAATGTGCTAAAGATGAGTAAAGAAGAAAGAAAAACGTATGAAAGGTTTGTGGAAAACCAAGTAATACAAGAAACACAAATGGAAACTGCAGAAGCTAAAGGGCGAAAAGAAGGTAGAAAAGAAGAAAAAATTGAAATAGCAACGGCATTGTTAGATATTTTAGACGATGAAACTATTGCAATTAAAACTGGACTTTCTATTGAAGAAGTGGCAGGTTTACGCCAACAAGTGTAAAATGATAAGGGGTGTACAGATGCAAAAATTAATCAGGTTCGATTGGGCTATAAAAACAGTGTTACGCAAAAAAGATAACTTCGATATATTGGAGGCGTTTATATCAGACTTAATTAATAAAGAAGTAAAAATTTTAGAACTACTTGAAAGTGAGAGCAATCAAGATACAAGTACAGATAAATTTAATCGTGTAGATATACTAGTAAAAGATGTTGACAACAATAGATATATAATTGAAGTTCAAAATAGTGAAGAAAAAGATTATCTGCAAAGAATGTTATATGGTACATCAAAAAATATAGTAGAAAATATCAGCATTGGTAAAAGTTATGACAACATATTAAAGGTTATTTCTATAAATATTGTTTATTTTGAATTGGGAACAGGTATAGACACGGTGTATCACGGTGAAATGCAATTTATAGGACTAAATACAAAGACTCTACTCAACGACGGAAAGCAACTGTGTATATCAACTTTTAATTCACCAGATGAATATGATGTTAAAATTTTTCCTGAATATTATATCATATTACCTAATCGTTTCAGCGGGACGACTAAAACCAAATTTGACGAGTGGTTGTATTTATTAAAAAATAGCCAAGTAAGTTCTAATTCCACCTCGGATATAATGAATAAAATTGAGGTGCAATTAGATATTTTGAATATGCAAGAAGCTGAAAGAAAGTCATATGAAAGGTTTATAGAAAGCCAAGTCATATACAATTCGCACATTAAGTCGGCTGAGAAAAATGGGGAAAGTCGCAAAACTTTAGAAATAGCAACAGCATTGTTAGATGTTTTAGACGATGAAACTATTGCAATTAAAACTGGACTTTCTATTGAAAAAGTGGCAGGTTTACGCCAGCAGGTGTAAAATGATAAGGGGTGTACAGATGCAAAAATTAATCAGGTTTGATTGGGCTATAAAAACAGTGTTACGTAAAAAAGATAACTTCGATATATTGGAGGCGTTTATATCAGACTTAACAGGTATAGATGTTAAAATCCAAGAAATACTTGAAAGTGAGAGCAATCAGCAGGAGGCACACGATAAATTTAATAGAGTTGATATTTTGGTTAGAGATAAAAATGACAACAGGTATATAATCGAGATACAAAACAACGAGGAAAAAGATTACTTAAAAAGAATGTTATATGGGACAAGTAAAAACATAGTAGAAAACATAAGTTTAGGTGAAAAATACGAAAATATCGTAAA
>MDSP01000107.1_pt1 | contig 18534 bp, 22 predicted proteins | sample 1005811 | NCBI WGS metagenome assembly MDSP01 (sample SAMN05526596, study PRJNA338239) | gut metagenome | isolation source: stomach gut content | host: Naso elegans | place: Saudi Arabia: Red Sea | collected 2011-04
AGTTCCGTGGAAACCATATTTACGAATTCCGTATTTGTTGTAGTATTCTTTTGGTATAGCGTACATATATGCTTCTCTTGGCATAGTTTGGTGGAACGCTGTATCAAATACTGCTACCATTGGAGTGTTTGGCATTAACTTACGACAAGCATCGATCCCTGTAAGGTTTGCTGGGTTGTGAAGTGGAGCTAAATCGCTACAATCTTCAATTGCTGCTTCAACTTCTGGAGTAATAACAACTGAAACGTTGAATTTTTCTCCACCATGAACTACACGGTGTCCAACAGCATCAATTTCATCAATAGACTCAACACATTTGTTATCGCCTGTTGTAAGAAGTTCTACCATTTTTTGTAATGCCTCAGTGTGTGTAGGGAAATCTACATCGATTTGAACACCTTTTTCTTCTCCAACTTGATGTTTGATAAATGAATCTGGAATTCCGATTTTTTCACAAATCCCTTTTGCAATTACACTCTCATCTGTCATGTCTAACAATTGATATTTTAGTGAAGAACTTCCACAGTTTACTACTAATACTTTCATTTAATTTTCTCCTTTATCTATATATAAATTTTATTGGTTTTGTGCTTGAATAGCTGTAATTGCAACAACGCCTACGATGTCTGCTGCATCACAACCACGAGATAAGTCGTTTACTGGTTTTGCAATCCCTTGAGTAAGTGGTCCATACGCTTCTGCTTTTGCAAGTCTTTGAACAAGTTTGTATCCGATATTTCCAGCATCTAAATCTGGGAATACTAAAACATTAGCTTGTCCCGCAAACTCGTTGTTTGGTGCTTTAAATCTACCGATTGCTGGCACAATTGCTGCATCTGCTTGAACTTCACCTTCAACTTTTAGTCCTGGTGCTTGTTCTTTTACAAGTCTAGTTGCTTCAACCATTTTGTCTACATTAGGGTGTTTTGCACTTCCATGTGTAGAATGCGAAAGCATTGCTACTATTGGCTCTTTTCCAACAAGTTGATCAAAGCTTTTTGCTGAACTTTGTGCAATAGCTGCAAGTTCTTCTGCGTTTGGACTTTGGTTTAATCCACAGTCACCAAATACGAAAACTCCATCTGCTCCGTATTCACAATCTGGAACTACCATTAAGAAAAATCCTGATACAATTTTTGTTCCTGGTGCTGTTTTAAGTATTTGAAGTGATGGACGTAATACCGCCGCTGTTGCGTTTGCTGCTCCAGCAACCATCCCATCTGCAAGTCCTTGTTTAACCATCATTACTCCTAAAAATAATGTGTCTTTAACAAGAATTTCTTTTGCTTGCTCTTCAGTCATTCCTTTTGATTTTCTTAGCTCATATAGCGCAGTCGCATACTCATCAAGCTCTGCAAAAGTATCTGGATTTATAATTGTAGCTTTAGATAAGTCAAAATCTTTCCCATCTTCAGCAATTTTTGCTTCGTCCCCAATAATGATTAGGTCAGCGATTTCCTCCGCTAATATTGTATGTGCTGCTTCTAATGTACGAATATCATATGATTCTGGTAATACAATAGTTTTTTTGTCCGCTTTTGCACGGTCTTTAAGTGAATTTAAAAAAGACATCTCTTAATACCCCTCTCATTTTTTTAATTTGTTTTTTTCTTTACATTTCTATTATATAACAAATTGTGCACAGTATACAAGCATTATTTTTTTAGTACAATTTTATTTTCAAAAATTTTATATTTTATCGTTTAAAACTTAATATTTTTGGTTAAAATAATAACAAGCGACTTTTTTTAGTTAGGGGGATAATAGGTGAAAATTACAGGAATTATTGTAGAATATAATCCTTTTCATAATGGTCATTTATACCAAATAGAAACAATTAAATCAGAGTTAAATTCTGATTATATAATAGTAATTATGAGCGGTAACTTCTCTCAACGGGGAACGCCCTGCATTGTTGATAAGTTTATTAGGACAAAAATGGCACTATCTCTAGGTGTAGATATGGTTTTAGAACTTCCCACTATTTATGCAACTGCAAGCTCAGAATTTTTTGCTCAAGGTGCAGTGTGTAGTTTTATAAAAAGTAATATAGTTGACTCAATATGTTTTGGCAGTGAACAAGCTGAAATATCAATTCTTGATAAAATTTCAACTGTATTAAATGACGAACCATCTGAATACAAACTTAATTTAAAACAAAATATGCAACAAGGTTTAAGTTTTGCACAAGCTAGAAGCAACGCCTTGGTTAAATATTTAACAGAATATTCCTCGGATTATGTCGTAAACTTTTTGAAACAACCTAACAATATTTTAAGTATTGAGTACTTTAAAGCACTAAAAAAGTATAATTCTACTATAAAGCCCATGCCAATTGAACGCAAAATTTCAAATTATCATGACACGGAAGTCTATTCGCACTTTGCATCGGCAACAGCTATTAGGCAAGCCTTGCTAGACGATGACATAGTTTCTTTGGAACTAGGCATGCCAAAAATTTCTCTTGATTATTTACGTAGTGTTGATGCTTATCCTAACATTGAGGAGTTATTTCCTTTATTAAGTTATAAATTGATTTCAAATCCCAAAGAACATCTTTATAATATATTTGATATCAACTCCAAATTAATTAATTCAATATACAATGCTTTACCTAATGCTAAAAGTTATAATGAGTTTATTGAGATGCTAACATCAAAAACTTTTAGTCGTGCAACTATATATAGGTCATTACTTAGAATTTTATTTGACACCTATACATTAACAGAAATTAATTACATTAGGGTTTTAGGAGTAAACAAACAATCTACAAAATTGCTTTCTTTATTAAACGAAAATTCTAGTGTCCCTATTATATGCAACGTAAATAAAGATATCAAAAAATTAGATACTTTAAGCAAGAAAATGTTTGAAACTGATATTTTTGCTACCAACTTATATCATCTGACACGCAAACAACCTAATTTATATAATCAAGATTTTACGACACCATTTATAGTATTATAGTTATTTTTCAAGAAGGCTTGTCATACAATAACAATAACTAATTATTGTATGAGGAGGTTCTGATGTCGACAGTTTTAATATTATTACTTATGGGGTACACACTTATAGAACCAGAAATTTGTATACAAGGGGCAACTTCTGGATTGCTACTGTGGTTTAACAAAGTGCTACCCTCCTTGTTACCGTTTATTATTTTATCCCAATTACTTTTCAAACTTGGAGTAATTTTTAAACTTGAGAGATATATAGGTTCGTATGCCCAAAAACTATTTGGAGTTTCTGGTAGCAGTTTAATAACGTTTGTTTTAGGTTCAATTGGAGGCTCACCAACAGGTGCAAAGCTTACAAATCAGCTACTTTTACAACCAAATATAAGCCTTGTTGAAGCACAAAAAACTTTATGTTTTTCAAATAATTGTGGACCACTTTTTATAATAGGAACTGTTGGTACATTAATGCTTGGAGATGTAAGGCTAGGATATTTTCTTGCATTTATACATATTTTATCTGCACTAACTATTTTGGTGTTATCTAGGTTTTATCGTATGCCAAATCCAAACAAAAGTCGTTTGTCACAAAAATATGATGATTCACCTGCATTTGTTACTGCATTTACAGACTCTGTGCAAGGTGGAATGGAAACGATAGTGTATGTAGGAGGATTTATAATTTTCTTTTCTATGATACTAAACATAATTAAAAATCTTGAAATATTTAATATGTTTGTTGACGGAGTTTCAAACTTTTTAAATGTAGAACCTATTGTGTTTGAGGGGATACTGCTTGGTAGTTTAGAGTTCTCAAACGGGACAGCGTATATTGCACCATATTATTCAACGCACCCTGAGGTACTTGGAATTTTGTCTGCTGTTATAGCGTTTGGCGGATTTTGCGTATTTTTTCAAAGTGCACACATATTGTCTAACACAAAGTTATCTCTAGGATTATATTTGTTAGCAAAAGTTATACAAGCTATATTTGCATACGTTATTACGGTTATTTTATATCCGTTTTTTGTTGCATATACAACAGGTGTACAAGTTGTAACAAGTTATTTTATGATAAGTATTTTTGTTGTTATGTTTGGATTGATTGCATTTGTATTACACAACTGGTCAAAAAAAGATTTGATGGCACTTCAAAAGGCAGTACTAATAAAATAATAAAAAAGGAGTATCAGTCGTTCCCGATACTCCTTTTTCTTATTCTGGTAATTCTGCAAATATAACTAGTTCTTGTGCTATCGTCTGTCCATCAAGTGTTGTCAAGTCCCATGCACCTAGCGATAGTTTACATAAAAATATTGTAAGGAAAGCCGCCATAGTGGCTATTGTCGTACATGTCAAAAGTTTACTTTGTTTATTAGTCATAGGGCTACCTCCGTAAATAATTATATTATAATGAAAGATTATTATAGCTTAATTTTATTACGCTATTGTTAAGACAAAGGAAAATTTCGGTAAAATTTGGTAAGGTTAGATTAACTGCTTTTTCGCCTAATGCTTAAATTAATATCTAATTATAACACAAATCAATGTGACTTATTTACCAATTGATTTTTATAACTTGTTACATGTGCAACAAAAATTATACAAACAAAATTATTAAATTTCTCTAATACTAAACGTGTCGCCAAATTTAACTTGTTCGCTACATATAGGACTTATGCCCCACATAAACTATTAAAGAATTTATCAGATAAAAATTAGGAGGGCTTATGCAACGGTATAATAATTTCTTTTTAGATTGCATTATTTATATTAAAACTAGTGATATTCCATATGAAGAAAAAACTACAAGATTACTTAATCTCATTGCTAGAGCTAAACAATTTGAGATGTTAGTAAGACGACTTGAACAAATAGACCCATCTTTGTCATCTATATGCGATATCGAAAATTCACTTGATCGCATCGGCACAGATACAATGGATTCAATAGAACGCTACGAAAGGTACATTTATTGGGTGGAATCGGCAATAACAGCTATACAAGACGTAATTAGTCGCTCACCAATAATTGCAATTTAAAAATATGATAATAATAAATAAAGCGTTAGTTACACCTAGATGTAATTAACGCCAATTATATTAATAGTTAAAATGCATATAGTCTAGCGTTGTGCTCCAAGCATCTCCACCCCAAATAAAACCGTGGTTTTCAAATGCTCTCACAACATCACCATATGGCGAAATCGAGTATACGTCTTCATCTGGACTCCAGTATTTGCCCACAATAGTACCATTTCCATAGTCACAATAGTTTTCTTCCCAATTCAAATCTATAGCAAGTCCTAAGTTGTGCAAACTTGAACTGCCTGCCCCTCGCCATGAGTATCCTGCAACATATTTTATAGGAAATTGCTCTGGCCCATAAAAAATTTCTTGAAAAATCAGCATTGTTTCGTTTTCAATTATCGGGTGGACTTTTATAGTTGCTGTACTCGCCACTTTTTCACCATTTACTAATTTCCAAATAGGAATTGTCACATCAACAAGTTGTGCCTCTGCCGATGCTTGCGTGTTAAATAATCCCGTCGCTCTAAGTTGTTTAACTAGCTCGCTGTTTGAATAAGTTTTGTCTGTATAAAGTTCTGTTGTTTGCGTTCCATTTGCATCACTTACTTTGATAGTGTATTTTCGGTTGTAGTCGCCTTGAAATGTATACTGCGTTTGTCCGTCAAGTTGAACCGATAATTTTTCTTGTGGCGAATACAAATAGCTCGTTGTATTTGTTCGCTCCTCAACGACTGTAATAGTTGCCGTTGGGCTTACACCATAGATTGTTACTAGGTTTGTTGAGTATTCTACACTCGCAGAAATTCCTGCTTGTGTTATGTAGGGAGCTGTTTCCCCTGTCGCAAATACTGGTGATGACATGCATACTAGTGCACCTAAAGTTATAGATACAATTTTTCTTAAGTTCTTCATTGTTTCTCCTTTGTAAAAAATGTATTTTTCAAAATTATAACATTGTATCTATGTCAAGTAAATATTAATTTGTGGGTTGATTGAAAAACTTTTGTGTAGTATAGTAGTTATTAAATATTATATAAAGGAGCTAAACTAATGCCAGAAATAAGTATTTTTTTTGGAATACGAATTACTATTAATTATAATGACCATATGCCCCCTCATTTTCATGCACAATATAACGGATATGATGTATCTATTGATATCATTAATGGTAGCGTGCTTAAAGGCAATTTGCCAAAACGCCAATTAAAATTAGTGCTTGCTTGGACAGAAATCCATCGTGATGAATTAATGCAAAACTGGGAATTGTCAAGGTCACACGAACCACTTTATAAAATAGCACCACTAAACTAAACTATAATATATAAAGGAGTAGTATATATGATTGAAGAATATTATCCAGAAGTTCTACAAGCAATTCCAACAGATGATTACACAGTGTACGTCTATTTTGATGATGGGCGTATAAAATTATTTGATGCAAAAGAGTTAGTCACAAAAGGAATATTTAAACCTCTTCAAGATATAAAGAAATTCAAATCAACTTGCACTGTTTTAAATAATACATTAGCTTGGGATCTCCAAGGCAACTATGACACAACAAAATGTTTAGATATAGACCCGTTTGTTATTTACAATGATTACCCTGAAGTTGAAGAACCAACACATTTATTCAATAATCATTAATATAAACTTCCAATATAGGATATAATATTATATAAAGGGGGTAAGGCTTATGGATATGTTAAGAGAGTTATTTTATGGAGCTTTAGATAAACTGGGTGATTACAAAATGTTAGGCTTGATTGATTTTGATGGTGAGTTTAGTCCAAATACTACGATGGATAGAATACAATTTACTGATGATATCCCTACAAATGATATCGAAAAAATTAAATTATATGAAGTGTTAGCGAATTTTGTTTTTACAAGTAGCCGAAAAAACGTTGTACTCGTAGGTACAAATGAAACGAATGATATCAACATATCAGATTTAGAAGTATTATTAAACATAGATGTAAAAAAAGCTTTAGGTGCATTTGCCGAACTAATGTGCGTTGAGGTATAACAAGCTTTATATTTACTAATGTACACTTGGGTATAAATAAATTTTTCTAACCCAACATGTATCGGGCATTAAAAACGGGCGATTGTTTAGTCGCCCGCTATTTTTTACGCTATTCCACCATGCTTTACAATAACTTCTTCAACAACGTCAAGTGGTACATAGTTGTATATAGTTTTTGTAACTGCTGTTTTTGCCTCGTCGTCCATGTATGGCACAAGTAGTTGCTCAAGTGCAGATGGAAAACCAATTTCAACTGCTTCATATTCACCATCTAAAAGTGTCGCTTGCGGTGTGCAACGTAACGCCTTGTTAGCTTGGACGCTCATCGAAAACCCATCTTTACATGTTAGTCTATCTCGCAAATAATATATTTTGTGTTTATTTTCATCTGTTTGTTTAATAGTTAAGTATTCTTTAATTTGCATAGTTGTGTCCTCTTAATATAAAATTATTTTTCTACATTAAGGATTATTGACACATAATACAAGTTTTATACAAATTAATAATAAATTTTTTATTTTCTCATCTGGTTAGAACCAGTCTACATTGTATGTGCAAGTATATGCTAGATGCTTATTAGATAGATTTTCAATCACTATATCATAATATCCAGACGTACTTATTCCAAAATTACGTTGAGTTATACCATCATACGGAGCTAGTGTCCCCCTACTTCTTGATGTCAATGCATCTTCTTTAGCCTCAAAGTTATCGCTTGTTTCTGTCGTTTCTTGAACTTGCCCCGTTGTTGCAAAAACATCTGTTGGAGCAATTGCTATTACTCCCATTGCACTTCCTATTATAACTAAAGCTATACGTATTTTTTTACTTAACATATTAAAGCCACTCTAAATTATAGTAACAACTATACTTTGCTTCCCTATTAGTTAAGTTTTCAATAACTATATCATAATATCCAGTTGTAGATATACCAAAATTAGCTAAAGTTCTCCCTTCATAAAAAGTTTCTGTTATTGTTCTACCTGTTTGGTGATTATAATATCCAACTTTAAATGTAATATCACTTGGATAAACACTTGGATAAAGTGTTAGTACTTGTCCTTCATTTGCATATATTCTATATGTTATAGTCCTGCTATCGTATGCACCTAGTGTTCCACTACTTCTAGCCATCAAAAAATCATCTTCAGCCTCAAAGTTATCGCTTGTTTCTGTCGTTTCTTGAACTTGCCCCGTTGTTGCAAAAACATCTGTTGGAGCAATTGCTATTACTCCCATTGCACTTCCTATTACAGCTAAAGCTACACGTATTTTTTTACTTAACATACTAAACCCTCCTAATAGTTTTTTAATAAAAAGAATTTCTCAAAATGTGTTGTATTGTTCTCTATTACGAATTATATATTTTTTTATAATAACATTCCATACCATCTAAAGATTATATAAATAGTTTTTTGAGCTATAGATGGTATATTTTATTATTCAAATTCATGATATACTTATATCAAATAAATTTTCACCAAATCATTTGGTTACATATGCTAATACACCTACTATTGAGGTATCCGAACTTGAGATACAACTTCAAAATGACTGGGATAAATTTGACCACTAAATAAAATTAGCTATAAAATAGATACTGAATATAATGTTGGCTAGGGTTTAACTTTTCTATATACTCCCTAGCCAACTTTTTTCCGTAATCATGTCTAATAATATCACTAATTATATATGAAGTTTTTAGCATTTTAAGACAATAGTTTATTTCTTCTTGTTTATATAACGAATTAATTAAATCATTCTTTTTGATATAATTAGATGCAGTATTGTACAATATACCGTTCATATCATCCATATATAACTGTTCGACACAATTTTTAGTCAACAAGTGTTGAGTATAAGTAGCAGTACTAAATTGTTTATTAGCTATATATACATTAAAAATTGTATTACTGAAAAATACGTGAGTTGCAAGTTTATTGCTAAAAAATTCATCTTTATTAAAATAAACTTTTAGTATCTCTATCCATTTTATTACCTCCTCTTTACGTCCTAAAATATTTAATAATTTTATTATCAGAGTTATTATTATAATTTCTATTTTTGAAAAATAAAATTTATCTTTATTACTAAAATTTTCTAGTGGTAATGTAAGATGTAAAGCCCCTACTAGCCTATCTAAATATTGGTCAGGTACTGAATTGTTTGACAACCAATCTATAGAAATTTGTTTATGCAAGATAAATTGTCTATTCACATTATTTTTCATGTCAAGATTTTTTTCTATTTGTATGAGCAGTTCTCTACATTCTAAGTGTCTGTTTCTAGCTAACATTTGTGTTGCTTCGTCACACATCACAAATGTTTGAACATCTACAAATTGAGTACTATCGCTATACAAATCACCTGTTAAATTTAATTTTTTTAACAATTTTACTAGTATAAAAGGGTTAGGATGTTTAGTTTTTTTATTTTCCAACCTAGATATTAATTTCGCTTCACAAATACCCTCTGCTAAACTTTCTTGCGTGTAGCCTAACATAATACGCCTATTTTTTATAACATCTTCCACTAAATGTACTTCGTGTATGCTAAATAAAGTGGATAAAATATACTTATCGCTATTAATATCTACATTATACATATCATAAAATTCTATCAAAACATTAAGCCACACATAAATTTTATGATATTCCTCATTTTCTCGCCCATAAAGTTTAAATATTTTTAGTTTAATCTCTAATATATTTGTTAAATAATGAAATCGTTCTGTATCTCTTAAACAATCTATAGCCTTATCACATAACTTTAATAATACATTAAGTTTATTTTGCTCTAAATACATTTCTGATAAGTTATAAACTATTTTAGGTATAAATAATGATTGAAATTCTTTGGTTTTATCACTTAGAAAGTCTAATAATTCAATATATAAATTTTCTTGTTGCTTTATTTCTAGTAGTTCTGCATAATTAATTATTAAGTAAATTTCAAAATAACTTAGTAATAACTCTTTCAACGGTCTTTCTTTAAAATCAGGTACAGTTAGTTTTATTGTTTTCAAATAATAATTTTTGATATTAATATCTTTTGGAATAATATCATCTTCTATATTAGTTTTCATTAAATTAATAATACTGTAATTATAAAATTGTTTGTATACAGTGTTACTTGTATCTATTAAGCTTGCATACTTTTTTAATAATTTGATAGCTATATTATAGTTTTCTTTATATAGTGTCAAAGCAATTTGATGCCTAATCGTCAATATCTTATACTCTATAAAAGTACTATAATAAACAAAACGGTCTTTTTCCATATCAAGTCGTTGAATTAATGTATCAATAAGTGCTTTTTTAGGATATATTTGATATAACTCCACTTTTGTAATCTCACTATAATAGCATACTCCAGCACCCAAACAGTCTTTAGAAATATCTTTATCTTTCCTTTTGTATTCAATATAACTGCTTATAAACATATTTATATTGCTCCTTTTCTTAATAGAATAAAAAAGCTTATCGCCATATTTTTCAATGGCTATAAGCTTTTAGTTTAACGCTTTATTTTGAAGTTTCATAAAATAGTTAAGCTCATTAATCGTCTGTGGATTTGTTTCATACACACAATACAACGGCTTAATTAGTTCCAATATTTCTTTTGCTATTTGATGGTCAAAAGGCTGATGTGGGTCAAGCTTATTAACATGATCCATAAGCAACCTATGCTTTTTTATCTTATCTGTTTCTTTTTCAAACTTCTCTAGTTTAAACTGTTGATTTTGTCGCATATAATATTTAGGCAACGTCTTATTTAAGTGCACAACTTTAATAAACTCTCGCACCTCACCCAAGTTTTCAACAACTTGTTTTATATGCTCATACGCTCTCTGCTCACTATCAATAGTTGTATCTGTAAGTATTAGATGCGATACATCTAACACAAACCCTTTATCTTTATAGTTAACTTTTTCAAGTAGCAGTTCACATTCTGCCTTATCAAGCAACGTAAGTCCAGGCCACCACAAATTTTCAAACAACAACATAGGATCGCCTTCTTCATACTCAAACGCCTCATTTATTATGTTGATAGCCGCTTCAATAACTTGCTTGTTCGTATAGTCAAATTTCCAAGTAAAAGAATCGTGTGGTCTAATATGACACACATGAAACACCATATATTTTGCACCTAGCTCTCTTGCTCGCATATGTTGTTTTTTGTACGTTTCAACTATAACATTTTTGTCTATGCCACCATAATATTGCTCAACTTCATTGTCGTCACCAACGAGCGTAGACACAAGTTCTTTATCTTCGTTCCAAAATTCTAACCACATCGGAAAAAAACTTAGGTGCACGCCTCCCACCATCTCTTTTGCAATGTTTTCAAGTGGATAATCAATCGTTAGTCCTAATTCTACACCGTCAAGATTATGCTTTTCCAAAAATTGACCTACTTTGTTCCAATCGTCTTCAAACCAATCTATATACTTTTTTGTGGTTGATATATGGCACAGTTTTTTCATCTATTTCCTTCTTTCTACTGTCTTAAATCGTATATTTCTTCTGGATTTGCTTCTTCTATAATGCTACGAAGTTTCTTTAATTCCTCATCATTCATGCAATGCTTTGGTATAATTTGTGCTTGCACAGGGTCAACATGAAACCTAAAATCTGTGTTTGTTTCACGAATTTTAGAATACGTTTCCCAAGGTACAATGTCGTTTACATCTCCCATCGAAATATAAATTTTGTCGGGTTGAAATACATACTTTGACGTACCTGCAAAAATCGGTGATTGCATTTGCATAGCTGTAATTTTCCATACTTTGAAAGGCGTCCCCACCAAAATAAAAAATCCCAGCATAATCATAACTATATTTCTTGACAAAAATACACCAATAGTTTCAGTTGAATTAGTATATTTGTAACCAATATAGCCCAAAATTGCTAATCCAATAAGTATAACCACTTTGCTCACATTAGTTCTATATGCAACACCCATATTGTATCTAAGTACGTCCATAATTTTAAGTCTAACATTTACTTCAACTTTATTTTTATCTGCCACGTTTGTTACTCCTACTCTTATATTTTTAGCAAGGCTGCTCCGATAATTCCTGCGTCATTTCCAAGCTCTGCAGTTTTTATCTCTGTTTGAAGTTGCAGTCCGCCATACATTTGTTGTTGTACATATTTTTTTATTGGTTCGGTAATTACTTCTTTTTGGGCACTAATTCCGCCCCCAATAATTATAATTTCTGGCTCTAATATATTTATCATGTTCGTTATGCCCATAGACACGAACTGTAAGTAATTTTCTAATACGTCTTTTGCTAGAGTATTCCCATTTTCTGCAAGTTCAAACACATCTTTAGCAGTAATATTTTTTTTATTTAGGGCTTCTTCCGCTTGACGAATTAGTGCCGTTGCTGATGCGTATTGTTCCCAACAGCCCGTTCTGCCACAGCCACAGTCAATTCCATTGTCAAACTTAATTATTTGATGTCCAATTTCTCCTGCTCCACCAAATGCACCACTAAATATTTTTCCATTGGCGATAATTCCACCACCAACGCCCGTTCCAAGCGTCACCATAACAGCATTTGTTTTACCTTTTGCTGCCCCAGCGGCAACTTCCCCCAGTGCTGCAACGTTTGCATCGTTTTCCACAAAAATTTGTGCGTCTATATACTTGTTCATCAAAACTCTAACGTCAACATCATAAAAATCCAAATTACTTGAACGTTTTATTATCCCGCCAGACGCCATTCCAGGGCAACCTATACCAATAGTTTCAACGCTATCTATACCTTGTTTGTTCATAACTTCAAGGCATAAATCCGCCATATCTTTAATGATTTCTTCGGCTGGTCTACCCCTTTTTGTGTCACCAACTGCAGTCTGCACTATTGCGTAATTATCGTCTACCAACCCAACTTTAATTGTTGTTCCGCCCAAATCTACGCCTATTTTCATAATTAATCCCTACCTTCTGACCTATGTTGTAAATTTTTCATAATTCGCTCATTCAACGCCTCGGCTGCATTGTAACCCATTTTCTTTTGTCTAAAATTAACTGCTGCTGTTTCACAAATAATCGCAATATTTCGCCCAGGACGTATAGGAATACGGTGCAACACCACATCAACCCCAAGTATATTCATATACTCATTTTCAAGTCCCAAACGGTCATATTCTTTGTCTTTATTCCAAGTTTCAAGATTGATTATTAAGTTAATTTCTTTATTCACTTTTATAGACTCAATACCAAAAAGTTGTTTGATGTCAACAATACCTATCCCTCTAACTTCGATAAAGTGTCTAAGAACTTTTGGAGCCGACCCCGAAAGAGAAGTTGACGAAACTTTTTTGATATCAACAGAATCATCAGCAACAAGCCTATGTCCACGACGTATAAGCTCAAGTGCCGTTTCACTTTTACCAATTCCACTTTCACCCAAAATCAAAATCCCCTCACCATACACGTCAACCAAAACACCGTGCATCGAAGTCATAGGAGAAAGTTCAAGGTTAAGCCACCTAATCGCCTCCGACAAAAATCCGCTAGTTGTAAGATTGCTTTTAAAAACAGGTATTTTGCTATTTGCAGCACACTCCAAAAATACTGGTAATGGCTCAATTTCATCACGACAAATTACGATACAAGGAATTTGAGTGTACGCCATAAGCCTCCTAATTCGCTGGCGACGTTCAGTTTCGTTCATTTCTTCAAGATACGTGCTTTCAACCTTTCCTATAACTTGAAGTCTAGCTGGATCAAAATATGCAAAAAATCCTGCTAGTTGCAACGCTGGTCTATTAACGTCTGACTCGGTAATATATCTATCATGATACGGTATATCTTTTGTTATTAACTCTAAATCTAAATGTTCTACAAGTTTACTAACTCTTACTGAATACACAATCATCACTCCTTTTTGATAAGTCTGTGGATATTATATCATTTTTTTACAATACTTTAAAGTTATTTATGAAAATATTTGTATATATTTGTTGCAACTTGGTTTGAAATGCCCTCAACTTTTTCTATTTCTTCCACAGTTGCTTCCTTAATATTGTTTACACTTCCAAAATAATTAATCAGCTGTTCTTTACGTTTTTTGCCCACACCGTCTATATTGTCCAAAATCGACTGCACTTGGTTTTTCGCCCTTAGCGACTTATGGTATTCAATTGCAAAGCGATGCACCTCATCTTGTATGCGAGTCACCAACTTAAAACTTTCAGAATTTTTTTGCATGTCAAGCTCTTTACCCTCAAAAAACAACCCTCTAGTTTTATGTTTATCATCTTTTATCATTCCACACACAGGTATTTCAATGTTATATTTTTTCAATATGCGACTCACAACCCCAACTTGACCTTTTCCACCATCGATACAAAACAAATCAGGCAAAATATTTTCAGCTCGACTTATGCGCCTCTCAATAATTTCTTCCATACTTGCATAATCGTTTGGCCCAATAACAGTTTTAATTTTGTATTTGCGGTAATCGCTCCGCTTTGGCGTTCCCCCCTCAAATACGACCATTGCCCCAACCGATTGTACGCCCGCTGTGTTTGAAATGTCATACGCTTCTATTCGATTTGGCACATCGTCTAAATTAAGCAGTTGAACTAGCTCCGTCAACGCCACATTGTTTCGCTCTTGTTGTTTTTTTAATTTGTCGCCAAACTGACTAAACGTAACGTATGCATTTTGGCTTGCAAGCTCTAATAAGTTATGCTTTACGCCTTTTTGTGGCAACTTTAACGTTACTTTAACCCCTTTTTTGTCCGACAAATATTGTTCTAACAACTCAAATTCCTCTGGCACTTTTTCAACGATAATTTCTTTAGGTATAAAAGTTGCATTCGCATAAAATTGTAAAATAAAATCTCTAAACACCGTTTCAATCGTTTCATCAGTTGAATTTGTAAACAAAAAGTGTTCTCGACCTATAAGTTTTCCTTGACGTACAAAATAAACTTGTATGAGCGTATCTTGCTCACCCCTTGCAAATGCAACGATATCTTGGTCATTCATAGAGCTATTTATCGCCGTTTGCTTTTGCTCAATTTTATATATCGCCCTAATTTGGTCACGCAAAATAATAGCTTTTTCAAAATTCATTTCGTCTGATGCAACTTGCATTTGTTCTTCAAGCTTATGAATTACTTCCTTATAATTACCACCCAAAAAACTTACAACTTCATCAATCATATGCTTATAATTTGTTTGGTCAATCATTTCTATGCACGGAGCAACACAATTCCCTAAATGATAATTTAGGCAAGCTCGCTCTTTATTTGTGTCAATTGGCAATTTTCTAGTACATGTACGCAACGGCCACGCCTTTTTAATAATTTGCATAATTTCAGACACCGCACCAGCATCTGTGTATGGTCCAAAATATTTTGCACCATCTTTTTTCATCGAACGAACTATTGTAGCTTTTGGAAACGTATTGTTTACATCAATTCTAATGTAAGGGTAATGTTTATCATCTTTTAGTCGTATGTTATACTTTGGATTATACTTCTTTATTAGATTACACTCCAACACCAACGCTTCCACTTCAGTTTTGGTTATTATATACTCAAATGTTTCAATATTTTCAACCATCTTTTCAACTTTAACCGAATGTTTTTTTGAGTTATTAAAATATTGTCGCACTCGGTTTTTTAAATTTACAGCTTTCCCAACATATATAACTTGGTCAAAATCATTTTTCATCAAATATACCCCTGGGGTATCAGGCAATTTTTTTAAGTCATCAGAAATCATAGTATCCTCCCTTTCTATATATATTATTTACATATTTTACTACTTTAGTATATATATTTTGTTACATTTTAATTACATTTGTGTTGTATTAATTGCATAAAAACTTGGTACATGTTATAATTAGACGTATTTTAGTTATATTTATTTAAGGAGGAAATAGCATGAAATTATTAAATAGAAGAACTTCTGCTCTAGGTCTTGGACTACTAATGGGACTTGGATTAGCATCTTCTCCAACACTAGCTAAAACTGGTACTGAAAATTTGAGTGCCATTTATAACAATATCAAAGTAACATTTAACAATGGATATGTAACAACTGTTAATGAACCGTTCATAGTTGATGGAACTACATACGTAAGTTTACGAGATATAGCAAATATTTTCAACGTAATTACAGAGTGGGATCCAACTTCACAAACAGTAAAACTTCAAGGTAGTATGTCAAACGAGGAAGAAATGGCATATCAACTTCAAGTTGCATCTCTACAAACTCAACTACTTGCAATGCAAGAAAAGTTGAATCAATACATCGAGAACGACATTCAAGCTGAAGAAGAACTTGAGGAAAATGCACTTACTCTTGCAGAACTTGAAACTTTACTTGAAAACGAGTTTTACAACGAACACAAAATCCGTTGGTACTTTGAACTTGATGAGAAAAATCGTTATATCGATATGCAAATTGAGTTTTATGGAGACGATTATGGTAGCCGTTATGCTGCTCTTGATGATGATGATATCGTTGACTTCATTGAAGACGTATTGATATTTATGGTTGATGAAGTTACTGGTACAACTATGGCTGGTAAAGAGGTTCGTGGGGACATCGTTGACCTTGATAACAATGAAAACCTTGTAAGCTTTACATTAAGCTCAACTGGATATTTAACTTATGATATTGAATATGCAACTGTATCATTAAGTGATGTTGCAAGCTCTATCTACACAGACGTTATCAGAGGTATTTATGACAGATGGTTACCATCAGTTGTGACTTATGATGATCTTGAATTCCAATTATCAATTAGAGATCTATACATTGAAGAAAGAAACGGATTCTTTACGTTCTTCGTTGTAGTTGATGCCGCAAACTATATTGATGACTGGAACAACCTTGATACAACTTACTATTCTGCAACTAGAAGACTTACTCGTTTTATGAACGACATTGCAGACGAACTTGCAGATGTATTTAACCTTGACGTTGAAGACGATATCGCAGGATATATCGTTGCTCAATATGATCACGATGAGATTCTTCTTAAATATGAAGAAGGCGACATCGACTATAGAGTTATTAGATAATACTATTGCTCCAGCCAATAAATTTGGTTGGAGTTTTTTTGTGTCGTATGATATAATACTATCAAGATTTTGAAAGGAGAACTACCGATGAAAGAAGAAAATTTTGACAATATATTTGATGAGGAAGAACAGCCTGAACAAGAGGCAAGCACAAAAAAAACTACGGCATTTAAAGCCGAAGAAGAAATACATGGGGCAATTTATGACGACACAGGAATTTTCAGTCTGTCAAACCAGATTTTGGATCATAATTACACCTAGCATTACTCAGTTTCAGCCACTCAATAGAATCTAGTTTGGTACGTCTTTATGCAGTAGTTTCTAATTTTAAGTTCACGCTTACCACATGGGATTGAAACTGTGTACCCACACAGAGGGGATTCACATGGAGCAATGCATGCGTACATGCACTAGACATAATGCAGCAGACAAAAGCAGGTGCAGAACATCTCTGTTATCAGAAAGATCAACTGCATTACACAACTGTCCTGTCAGACTGCACTTTGCTTTCACTAAGTGGAATCTAAAAAATCTAAATGAATACCACTAGATGAAAGTGCACCACCCACTCCTATACAACTGGCATATTTGCAGGTAAAAAGGTGTAGGGCCTCTTTGGTTTTAGAGTTTCTGTTTACACCTCTTTCAGAGCCATTTAAACACTTCTCTTCTCTTTTAGTGTTTGCAGCTTGATGATAAACTGATGTCACAAAGTATCTGAATGATTTATCACACATCTTTTACATTCTCTGACAAACAAATCCTGAAAATCTCAGAGTCACATTGTGTCTTTGGAGACTGATTTGTTTGCAAGTGCCAGATTTTTCCTCTTTCTTTGCTCTTTTTTTATGCTCTTGTTTTTCACTGTTTTTGTCAGGAGAGTTATTTTCATCCTCTGCTCAGTATTCCCTCAAACATGGCCGAAAACATTTCCATTTCAAAGCAATGCTGGAGACGTCAATCCAAATGCATAAAAGTGGGTGATTACTGCCTTATCAAAACTACGCAACAAGATTAGCGAAGAAACAGAGAAGAGATTTAGATCTCATTAGCGATGGCTTGTTCTTGATGCTAAAACAAGACATTTGGCATTTAATGACGCATTCCCACACCTTCAAAATGGCTGGTCTCTGCTCAAACGTTGTCCCATGACATACTAGAAAGAGCAATGATGTGTGTCTGTGCCTGCAGCATCCAGAACAACACACACTCTTCATGGCTGTCTACGGCTCTGACAAAACAAACGATGAGATTCAGAGCTCACTTTGATATTCAACGTTGTCAGCACTCTGCTTGCGAGTCAGCTGGGAATATTGTATATAGCAGAGAGACGTGTTAATAAGATTTAGATTGGGTGAGGGTGCGTGTGTGTGTGTTTGTGTGCGAGCCAAGGGGTTGATTTCGCGGGGCAGACGGACGAGGGAGCCTCAAAAAGTGGGTCATGCCTAATTCAGAGGGGTGAGGAG
>MDSP01000108.1_pt1 | contig 18510 bp, 15 predicted proteins | sample 1005811 | NCBI WGS metagenome assembly MDSP01 (sample SAMN05526596, study PRJNA338239) | gut metagenome | isolation source: stomach gut content | host: Naso elegans | place: Saudi Arabia: Red Sea | collected 2011-04
ATTATAATGAGTTTTATCTAAACCTAAAGAAATTCGATTTAGCTTAGTTATGCTTCCATAGGTTATATCAGCTTCTGAATACTTTCTAAATATTTTAATACGCAAACTATTCATAAATGGTGGCTCTTTATATAATTTTGGTTTAGTAAATGTATGTTTTATTTTACCGTTGTGGAAGTCTATATGACAATCCTGATGTAATGTTACTAAGTTATCAGGCTTGTCAGTCCCACCATCTTTTCTTTGTATTATATGGTGTTGAACCAATATACCACCTTTCTTTTTACATATTTGACAAGTGTAATTGTCCCTTGCAAATACATAATGCCTTACATCATAATAGTCTTGACATACCCCTTGTTGATATTCTTTGCCCACTATATTGGGATTTACCATTTTTTGAACATCAAATTTCCCTACTTCTAAAGTTAATTTAGGGTTAGGAACTAAATTAGATATTTTATCAATCCAATTAAAAGTATTTTGTATTCTACTTTCTATACTTGGGGGTAGCCAACCTTTCTTTTTGTTACCACGATTTAGAAATCTAGTTTTTTTATATCTAGTCTTTCTATTGCGTCTACTACGTCTTAATGTTTTTCTAGTAGTTAGATTTTCTTTTACGTCTTGTCTTAATTCTATTTCCGACACAAATAAAACTTTGTTTTCACTTGTTATAGCTATTCCAATGTTTTTAGCACCTGTGTCTACACCTATATTACATTTTTGGTTACTTTCACCTGTAGGGTATAACAATTGAATTGTAAACGGCGTATAATTACTGATTTTAGCTTTATTTTCTTTTAATAATAATCTAGCTTTTCTTTGGGAGCAAGGCATTAAAGCTTGTCCTCTTTGATTAATAACGAATACTCTCAAGTTTCGCACTCCTTTCGGATTAGTTACCCTTCGACAATGTTATATAAGCTTTAGATATGGTTGACTGTCCATAACTCTTTAGGACTGTTTACAGAGCCACGACAGTTGCATAGAACTAGGGTATCATTCTATGGTGTCTATATCAAATATAACGTAGTTAATAAAAACTGAGTCTAGTCAACCTGAGCTTTTACAAGCTCCCACTTCTACAAGTGGGAGTAGTTGACTTATAAAATTTGATATTAGAAACTAAGAAGCTTGCCTTTTGTTCAAAACATATCCCAAAAATGCTCCTATAAATCCTCCCAAAATATGAGTAAAGTTGGATACATTACTAGGTATAAATAGACCAGCATAAATTTCTGTTGATAAATATAAAATTGCTATCATAATAAATGTTATAGGAGTTTTTCCACTTCTGGTATTGGTAAATGATGATAATAAAATAAATGCAAATACTACTCCACTTGCTCCTAAAAGTTGTATATTTGGAAATATTAAATTGTTACAAATCCCTGTAATTAGAGCTGTTATAAGTATTATAATCCACATATTATAAGTTCCATATTTTTCTTCAAGAAGTGGTCCAACTAACAAAATTAACATCAAGTTTCCTACCAAATGATCTAGGTCAGCGTGTCCAAAAACATGACCAATTAATCGAACATAAGTTAGAGGATTGTTAAGAGGAGCGTTATATGTGCTAAAAACTAAATCTGTACTATTGCCAAAAGTTATTAAATCTAGGGCTAAAGCTAGTAGGCAAATTGAGGTAAATGTGAGTATGGCTGGGGAGTTAAACTCAATTTTAGATAAAAAATTTTTGTTCATAGTAATTAATTCCTTTCTTTTATATTATATACTAATATTTATTATACCATTGTTGTAGAGAAATATCAAAACTTGTATAATGAGGAAGAAACTCTTCATTGAACAAATATTTGAGAACTGTTATAATGAGGCTAATTATATAAGGGAGGTTATTTTTGAAATGGGATTAATTTATTTTTTGATTGCACTAACAGCAACATTATTAGGCTCAGCTGTAGGATTGGGTGGAGGAGTAATAATTAAACCGATGTTGGATTTTTTGGGTCACTACAACATTGAAACTATTAATACTTTATCTTCGACTACAGTTTTTGCCATGTCGATTTCTTCATTAATTCGCCAATTTAGGGCTAAGGCTAAAATTAATTTTAAAATTGCTGTTCCTCTTGCAATAGGTTCGGTAATCGGTGGAGTTTTGGGGCAAAATTTGTTATCAGAAATAGTAAAATTTTATGATGTTGCAACGGTTTCATTATTTCAAAGCGTTATGCTTGCAGTACTTCTAAGCCTTGTAATTTATTACATGAATAATAAGCAAAAATTTCCAGCATTTAATGTTACAACGCCTGTAGTAAGCTTTTTGGTAGGGTTAGTTTTGGGAACATTGGCAGCATTTTTGGGTATAGGTGGAGGACCAATTAATGTGGCTGTTTTAACTATGTTTTTTGGAATGACTGCCAAGCAATGTGCTATAAATTCCATAATTGTAATCTTATTTTCGCAGGGGTCAAAACTGCTTACAATCACTCTAACTACTGGGTTTAGCCCCTTTGATTTAAGTATGCTAATTTATATGATACCAGCAGGAATTATGGGTGGAATTATTGGGGCTCAAATTACTAATAAAGCTACCAATGAGCAACTGGTGAAGCTGTTTAATGCTGTAACTTTTGGCGTGGTTGTGTTAAACGTTTGGAATGCATACAGTGCGATATTTTAACTTGCAAAATTATGAAAAATCTGATATATTAACCTCAAAAAGGAGCTTGAGATGAGAGAATTAATTATATCAGATTTAGAACAAAATCAACGTTTAGATAAATTTTTGGGTAGATATTTAAATGATTGTCCAAAAAGTTTTATTTATAAATGTATCCGTACCAATAAAATTAAACTTAATGGTAAAAAAGTAAAGGGGAATGAGATTTTACAGACTTCCGATACGCTAAAGATATTTTTATTAGAGGAGCAGTTTGCCGAATTTCAATCAGAAAAGATTATACCAAAAACCAAAATTACTTTTGATATTTTATTTGAAGATGAGAATTTGTTAGTTGTAAATAAGCCAATTGGTTTGCTTACCCAAAAAGATACCCCAACTAGCCACAGTTTGGCAGATGAAATTTTGAGTTATTTAGGAGCAACAAGTTTTGTGCCAGCACCTTGTAATCGACTAGATAGAAATACAGCGGGAATTGTGTTAGTTGGAAAAAATTTGCCAGCAACTCAGGCACTTAGCGAAATGTTAAAGGAAAAAATGATTGCGAAATATTATATTTCAGTGGTGAGAGGAAATTTGCAAAATGAAATTAGTCTTGAGGCTTTTCATATAAAAGATGATTTTGAAAATAAAGTTTCTATCTCAAATACTTTTGTAGAAGGGGCTAAGCCGATTAAAACTATAGTAAAACCTTTGTCTAATAAAGATGATTATACCATAGTTGAAATTGAATTGATTACTGGAAAAACCCATCAAATTAGAGCCCAACTTGCTCATATTGGATACCCAATTATTGGTGATACAAAATATGGAGATAAGTCTATAAATAAAAATTTCGCTTTAAAACATCAGTTTTTATGTGCGTATAGAGTTCAGTTTAATTGTTGTGTGCCTTTTTTGGAATATTTAACTAATAAAGAAATTGTTGCTCCATTGCCATCAAATTATGAAACTATTTTAGCAAAATTAAAATAAAAAAAGTGACTACCTAAACAGTAGCCACTTTTTTTTATTATGCTTGATGTGGTGCACCAACTGGACATACATCAGCACAAGCTCCACAATCAATGCATGAATCTTGATCAATTTTATAATGAGTTGCTCCTTCAGTAATACAACTTACAGGACACTCAGCTGCGCAAGCTCCACAGTTTACGCAGTCTTCACTTATTGTATAAGCCATAAAAAATACCTCCAAAAAATTGTTTTGTAATTTTGTTACCCTCGAACTATATAATACTACCGTTAAAGTTAAACGTCAACATAATTTTAAGATTTTTATGGTTTAGCAAACTTCCAATTTATGGTTTTAGTAGTGTTGTTCACTTCCAAACTAATAATAGCATCAAACTTAGTATTATTTTTTGTTTTAAACCCCTTGACTAAAACTTCATTTTTAGATAACAAAGTTTTTACAGCAGTTTTAGTTAACTTTTTATTATAACGAACAAAGGCTTCATCTTCTTTCCAAAGCACAAACCAACACCCATTTTTATAGCCCATACACCCATAACCTTTTGCGCCTTCAATAATAATTTCTCCACAAATAGGGCATTTACCAAGGCTAACTTTTTCTGATTTGGCAGGCGTAGTTTTTTTATTTTGCATAGGTTCAACACTATTATCAAATTTTAAAGGTGGAGTGTTTTGCCTTTTAATTTCAACTACAGCTTGGGTTACAAAACGTGTAATATGGTTCATAAATTGAGTTTTACTAATTTCACCTTTTTCAATATCCGAAAGAGCTTTTTCTAATTTTCCTGTATATTCCAAATCCATGAGTTCTTTTACTGGAAGAGTTTCAATTATTGCTCTACCTTTTGGAGTGCAAGTTAAATTTTTCTTTTTACGAATAATATATTGAGTGTCACATAATTTTTTGATAGTATCAGCTCTAGTTGCAGGAGTTCCAATGCTAAATCCAGCTAAAATTTCTTCCAAAACTTCGCCATCTTCATCTTTAAACTGTTTTCCACAAGTTTCCATAGCTCGGAGTAATGTTTTTTCGTTATAAAATTTAGGTGGCTTAGTTTTATCAGCAATAATTTCAGCATTTTTTACAATTCCAACATCACCTTTATCCACATTAGGAAGCAAAATGTCATTATTTTTATCAGACTCTATTTTTTTCCAACCTTCAACTTTTAAAATCTTACCTTTAGTTATAAAAACTCCCTCAAACGGCTTAACTTCAGTAGTTATAACGGTTTCCTCAATTTCAGCAACAGGCATAAATTGGGCCAAAAATCTATTAACTATTGCATCATAAACAATTTGTTCTTCATAACCCAAAGATTTTGGACGCTGATAAGTAGGGGTAATGGCACTATGCCCCTCAACTTTTTTGGAATTAAATACTCTACTTAGCTTCTTAAAGATAATCTCATTTTCGTACGGAAGTCCAACTTTTAATGTGTTAACAACTTTACGAGTTTTATCAACCAAACTTTCCTCCAAAACGTTACTCGCAGTTCTTGGATACGTAATAAATTTCTTTTCATACAAAGATTGTGCAATCTGCAAAACTTTATCAGAGGTGAAATTTTGGTATTTGCTCGTTATATATCCTTGCAAAGCTGATAGGTTAAAAAGTGGAAATGGATACTCTTTTTTATCAGTTACTTCCTTATTAATAATGCAACTTGGTTTATTAATTATATCATCTAAAATAGGAGAAATATCCTCTTTTTTATCAAAACGTTCTTTTTTATCATAAGTATAAATTCCAGTATAAAGGTTATCTTTAACTTCAAATTCTACTGTTAATTTATAATAAGGCTTAGATACAAATTTCTCAATTTCTTTATCTCTATCATAAATCATCTTCAAAGTAGGTAAAAGAACCCTACCGATATTAAAAAGTTGACCTCTTTCTGATTTATACTTTAAAGTTGCAACAGAGGTTAAATTTATACCAATTAACCAATCGGCTTGCTGACGGCTTATTCCTGCATCTTGCAAAGGTTTTAATTGCTCATTTGGAACAATATTTTGTAGTCCACGTAAAACTTCATCTTGAGTCCATTCATTCAAAAGTATTCGATAAACTGGTTTCTTCACCTCCAAATAGTTAAGAATAATGTCCCCAATAATTTGACCCTCCCTGTCATAATCGCACGCAGAAATTACCCCATCAACATTTTTTTGGGCAATTAATTTTTTGATGCAGGCTAATTGTTTTTTTGCACCATCATCAACTCTTTTTTTTATACGGTTATTTTTAATCTTATATTCAAAAGTATCAGGTACAAAAGGAAAGTTATTCATGTGCCAGAAGGTCATTTTTTCATCATAATCTTTAGCGTCATACAGTTCTAATAAATGCCCAAAGGCCCAAGTAATACAGTATTCCGACCCTTCATAGTAGCCATCAGCTCTAGTTGTTATTTTTAGAGCATCGGCTATATTTTTTGCTACTGAAGGTTTTTCGGCTATAATAATTTTCATGCTATCACTCCTTAATTCTCCAAATTATGTTATTATACCATATTTTTAAGGACGATTACAGTCACATTAAAAACTCACCCAAATTATTATTTTTTTAGCATATATAAAAATTTATTTTATGCTTTAGGTTATAAAAGATAAATATAAAATTATTATTATTAGATATATTTTTTAGTTGAGAAATATAGTGGTTTTCATAATTTTTATGTCAAATAATCTTGCTATAGCTAAAAATCTCCAAAAAATATTTTGTTATAATTATACAGTTTTAAAGTTATGAAACTTTCCTCTTTGTTACTAAATAAAGTTCATAATTTTTTCATAAATTCAATGTACATAAAATTTATTATATAGTCAACCAAAATCTAACATAAGTTCTATATTTGTATAATTTAGCCTACTAGTGGGTATGATATTTGGTATAAAAGGGGGTATGATTATATGAAAAATTACTTATTAATTTTGGGTGCAAGCCTTATGTTTACTGGGTGTAGTTCATCAACTTATACTACTCAAGCTATACCAGATGAGATGCCAAACTATTTATCTACAGACCAAGCAAAAAATATTGCTTTTAAACATTCGGGAACTGTTTTGGATAAAGTTAAGCATTTAGAAATTGAATTTGATATGTACAAAAATCAACCAGTTTATGAAATCGACTGGAAAGAAGGCGTAAAAAAATATGAATATCACATTGACGCTGTAACAGGTAATATTTATGGTTTTGACATTGATATAGATATTGATTAAAGTTTATGGGACTCCATCATCAAAATGGGAGTCCTTTTTAAAATTCCTTGACTTCTATTTGTAACTAATACATACTATAAGGAAACAAACTGAAAGGAGCATTACATGAAAAAATTTGGATATCAAGGAGCTGTGGGAAGTAATTCTGAAGTTGCTTCACAAGTTTTGGCACAAAAAATGAAGTTTGAGAATGTGGAGTTTGTCCCACTTTTAACGTCACAAGGAGTAACCGAGGCATTGAAAAATAAAGATATTGACTTTGGTGTTTTTGCAACAAACAATATTTTGGCTGGTGAAGTTTTGGAAACTACTGAAGCTCTTAAAAATTTGAGTGAAACGCATAGTTATGGTGTGGTTGAAAATTGTACTTTACCAATAGAACACTATCTTTTCGTAGCAAATAATGAGGTCCTGGAAATTGATTTTATTGCCTCACATATTCAGGCGCTTCATCAATGTGAAAGCACTATAAATAAATTATACCCTAATGCTAAATGGAAAGAATTGGGAGATACTGCGATTGGTGCAAAATATTTATGCAATGGAACATTAGATAAAAATGTTGCTGTAATTTGTCGTAACAATGCAGGAGAGATGTATAATTTACATCTTTTACATGCAAATATTCAAGATAATAAGGAGAATGCAACTGATTTTGCATTAGTTGCTATAATTAAATAATGAAAAATGAAGAAAAAATTATAGTAATTGCAGGGCTTGGACTTATTGGTGCATCGCTTGCAAAAGCTTTTAAAAAATATACTAATCATAAAGTTTGTGGCTGGAACAGAACAGAAACAGTATCACAAAAAGCTTTGGCAGATAACACAATAGATGCGATTGCAGATGATGAAATTTTGGCACAATGTGATATATTAATTCCTGTTTTATATCCACAAAGTACGATTGATTATATAATACGTACAATTCCTAAGTTAAAATCTGGTGCAATTATTGTGGACATGGTTGGGGTTAAAAAGTCTGTTATTGATGGGGTTGAACAGTTAGCATTGGAGCATGGGGTTCATTTTGTAGGGGGTCACCCAATGGCTGGACTTCCAAAAACATCATACGAATTGTCTTTTGCAGAATTGTACGAAGGAGCAAGTATGATTTTAGTTCCAACTTTAGCAACACATGATGGCGATATTGAATATTTATCAAAATTATTTACACAAATAAAATTTGGACAAATTAAAATTACTGATAAAGAAACACATGATAAAATGATTGCACATACCTCTCAACTTGCGCACGTTGTTTCAAATAGTTATGTAAAATCTCCGATTTCTGGTGAATATAGAGGCTTTGCAGGTGGGAGTTATAAAGATATGACTAGGATTGCTGGTATTAATGAAGTTGTGTGGACTGAGTTATTTATGTTAAATAAAGATGATTTAATCCCTGAAATTGAAGGGCTTATCGCAAATATGAATGCAATTAAGGAAACTTTAATAAGTGGAGACTGTGATAAACTTGAAGAAATTTTAAAATATGGACGAGAGTGTAAAGAAAATATCGAGAATAATTAAATTTTAGCCTTTCCTGAAAAACTTTTGGGGAAGGTTTTAATTCACCCTACTTTACATTTCGACATTTATCCGATATATATTTGAAAATATTTTTAAATTTTAGCTCATTAATATGTAAAATGTGATAAAATGAATTTAGAAAGGAGGTTATATAATGAATAGCCTACTAAAAGAGAGAAAGCATTTATTTTTTGACGGAGCAATGGGAACTCTACTTTATCAACACGGCTTACAGAGAGGAGAAGTCCCCGAGATTTACAATATAACACACCCTGAATTAATTAAACAAATTCATGTGGAATATTTGCGTGCTGGTTGTGATATTATTACAACAAATACTTTTGGAGCAAATGCATATCGGCTAAAAAATACACAATTTAACGTACAACAAATAGTGTATGAAGCAGTATTTTTAGCTAAAGAAGCAGTAAAAGAAGTGGGACGAGGTTTGGTTGCACTTAATATTGGTTCAACTAGAGAACAAAATTTAACGGATTTATATTGTATCTTCAAAGAGCAAGTTATAGAAGGGGTACAAGCTGGTTGCGACTTAGTAATTTTAGAAGCGTTTATGTCGATTAAAGAATTAGAAATTGCTATAAGGGCAGTCCAAGAAAATACAGTATTACCAATCATTTGTTGTATGAGTTTTGAGAAGGAAGGTACAACTTATTTGGGTGCTACTATTAATGATTTTGTGCGATTAGCTGAAAAGAAGAAAATTGCAGGGATTGGGATAAATTGTTCACAAGAACCAAAAGATACTTACCATTTGGTGAATAGGTTAATCACTTTAACCAAAATACCAGTTATTGTAAATCCTAATTCTGGCTTGCCAATTTTTGAAGAAGAGAAACTGATTTACTCACTCTCTCCAGAAGAATTTGCTCAAGATATGAAAAAAATAAGCGATTTAGGAGTATCATTTTTAGGTGGCTGTTGTGGCACAACTCCTGAACATATGCAAGAGATGATAAATCTTTGTCGATAGAATAAATACAAAAAACTGTTATTTTACAAGCCCCTACCTATAAAATAACAGTTTTATTTTTTTGTTTTTTAAAAATTATTTAAAAATTAAACAACCTAAGCTCAAATTTTAAAAAAATATATATTTTGAAATTTAGATTTAAAATCAGAATTACAAAATTTAAAAATCTCAAATCCAAAAATCGTGATCATCTAGCTTTTTTGTCTCAACAAATTATTTTTTTGTCTCAACAAATTATTCTGATTTTTTGAGATTTAGATAAAACCTAGTTTCTTCAAAGATTACAGGCGATAATAGTAATAGAGCTATTAAATTGGGAAAAGCCATAAGTGCGTTACAAATATCGGCAATAATCCAAATTAATTCCATTTGTAAAAATCCACCAATAGCTACCATAAATATATAGGCAATTTTATAAAATTTGATTGATTTTACACCCCAGATAAATACTGCACAACGTTCTCCATAATAACTCCACCCTAAAATTGTAGTAAAGGCGAATAATATTAAACAAACCGACACCATTACTCCACCAATAGCTCCAAATTGTACAGCGAAGCTTCTTTGAGTCATAAGTTCGGCAGATACTTCAGTTTTCCACATTCCTGTAACTACAAGGGTTAAGCCTGTTAAAGTACATATAATTATACTATCGATAAAAGTTCCTGTCATAGAAATTAAACCTTGTTCGGCAGGATATTTAGTTTTTGCAGCAGCAGCCGCTATAGGTGCGCTACCCAATCCAGATTCATTTGAAAATACTCCACGTGCTACACCTTTACTTATGGCATCTTTCATCAATGCACCACTAAATCCTCCTACCATTGAGTGTCCAGTAAATGCACTTGTGAAAATTAGAGCGAATGCACTAGGAACTTCTTTATAATATAACACCAAAATTATAACGCAGGCAGCTATATAAAAAGTTGCCATAAAAGGAACTATTTTAGCTGAAATTAGAGAAATATTTTTAATTCCACCCACAATGCAAACACCTACAATAACAGCTAACATTATTGAAATAACTTGTGGTGCGACACCTGTTAAACTATTTAAATTACTAGTGATTGCGTTAACTTGAGATAGCGTTCCTATGCCTAATAATGAAGCTAAAACACCACTTATTGAGAAAAATATTGCAAGCCATTTTATGTTTAGACCTTCCATAATATAAAACATTGGGCCACCTGCAATTTCACCATTTTCATCAATAGTTCTATACTTAATTGCAAGAACTCCTTCAGCATATTTTGTAGCCATTCCAACGAATGCAGCCACCCAAAGCCAAAACAATGCTCCTGGCCCTCCTATTGCTATAGCAGTAGCTACCCCTACTATATTACCCGTTCCTACAGTTGCGGCAAGTGCTGTACACAATGCTCCAAAGCTTGAGACATCGCCTTCACCTTCGTTTTCAGCTGTAAAAATTAGTTTTAGTGCCATAGGTAATTTTGAGATTTGAATAAAACCTAACTTGAGTGTTAAATATACACCTGTGCCTAAAAGTATTATTAGTAACGGCCAACCCCACAAAAATGAATTAATCTTGTTTAAGATTGATAATACGTCCATAAATTCCCTCCTCACTATAGGGTGAATGATATGTTAAATATCTTTATGCAAAATATTGTATAATATGAATTTAAAATATCATGTACAATCAATTTTCTAAATACAATACACTTGGTTAATTATTATATAAGACAAACTTTTAATTGGATATCTGTTGTATAATTACAAATAATTTATTCTGCAAAAGGTTGATAAGTGTAAGAATTATGTTATAATAGTGAGAAAAATAGATTGCAATAATTGTTAATTCCTTGTAAGATAAATATTGCTTGAGTTATTAGCTAAGAAAGGAGGAGCTTCACTGGGTACAAAAAAATCAAAAAAAGAAGAAGAAACTGAAGAAGAGGAAACGGAGGAAGAAGCTGAAGAAGACTCGGAAGATGATGAAGATGAGGAGTCAGAAGACGATGACGATGACTCAGAAGACGATGACGATGAGGACTCGGAAGAAGATGATGATGATGACTCAGAAGATGATGACCCTGTAAAAAATGAAATTGTAGGCCTTAGTATTATAGGGTTTGGGCTATTTGTAATTATTAGTTTATTTACTCATCAAGTAGGCTTTTTGGGTGATATTATAAATCAAACTTTGGTAGGATTTTTTGGAATTGGAGGGTATGCAGTTCCTTTTTATTGTATTTTACTTGGGGTAATTTATGTAAGAGAAGATATGAGTAGTGTTATGTCGACTCTCAAAAAAATTACGCCTGGAATATTACTAGTTATGATATTTGCGCACGTTTTGGCGTATGGTGATAATGGTAGATATGGTTTTTTAGACATAGGATATTTTCAATATGCAAACTGGCATAATGGTGGTTATGTTGGGGCGTTATTTGGAGATTTATTAATTTTATTTTTTGGGAAATATGGTACTTATATAGTAGTTTTTGCAGGCTTTGCAATTTGGTTGTTAGTACTCACACAGTTTTCGTTTCTTGATTGGCTCTCAAATAAAGTTCCTGAATTTTTTTCTGTAGTTGATAAGGTAAAAAAGGATAAAGATGAAGAGGACGAAGAGGAGGAGTCAGAAGAAGAAGACGACCCTGAGGAAGATGAAGAGGACGAAGATGAGGAAGAGGAGTCAGAAGAAGATGAGGAAGAGGACGAAGATGATGAAGATGAGGAAGAGGAGTCGGAAGATGATGATGAACCTGAAGACGATGATGAACCAAAAAGCAATGTAGCTACAGAAATTTTCTATAAAATAATTAATTTACATCAAAAATCTGAAGATGAGGAGGACGAAGATGAGGAGTCAGAAGAAGACGACTCTGAGGAAGATGAAGAACCTGAAGATGAGGTTGCAACTACTGTTATTGATGAGGTGAAGAAAAAGCCTCGTGCCAAACAGATTACGCGCAAAGTTGAGGAGAGTGTTATAGATGTGTACCACTATCCAAATATTAACTTATTAACAGAAAGTCCTGAAGCTGAAGAAGATGATGATATTGAGGAACAACTTGAGGAATATGCCCAAACTTTGGAGGAAACTTTGTTAAGTTTTGGTGTTGAGGCAAGCGTTTTGGCAGTTACCAAAGGTCCAACTGTTGTAAGGTTTGAGCTTCAGCCAAAGCAGGGAGTTAAAGTTAGTCGTATTGTAAATTTATCCGATGATATTGCACTCAATTTGGCTGCTATTGGTATTCGTATAGAAGCTCCTGTCCCAGGGAAATCAGTAGTTGGGATAGAAGTGCCAAATGAAAATCCAGAAATGGTATATTTAAAAGATGTAATTGATACAGATGAGTTCAACGATTTTGGTTCAAAACTTGCATTTGCAATAGGTAAAGATATAAGTGGAGAGCCGATAGTTGCAGATATTACGAAGATGCCACATATGTTAATTGCAGGGGCTACAGGCTCAGGAAAAAGTGTGTGTATAAATACTCTTATCACAAGCCTATTATATAAAGCAAGTCCTGATGAGGTTAAGATGATTATGATTGACCCAAAAGTTGTAGAGCTTAATATTTACAATGGAATTCCACATCTTTTAATACCAGTAGTTACAGACCCTAAAAAGGCTGCTGGAGCTTTGGGGTGGGCAGTGCGTGAGATGACAAAACGATATGAAGCATTTGCCGATATTTCTGCCAAAGATATTAATAGTTATAACAAAAAAATAGAAGAGCCTATTCAAAAAATGCCACATATTGTTATTATAATAGATGAGCTTGCCGACCTTATGATGTCAGCTGCAAAAGAAGTAGAAGATTATATTTGTAGGCTAGCCCAAATGGCAAGGGCTGCTGGAATTCATCTAGTAATTGCAACTCAAAGACCGTCAGTAGACGTTATTACAGGAGTAATTAAATCAAATATTCCATCACGTTTAGCATTTGCTGTATCATCTGGAGTTGACTCTCGTACAATTTTGGATATGAATGGAGCAGAAAAATTGATAGGTAAAGGGGATATGTTATATAGCCCTATGGGGTCTTCAAAGCCTATTCGTATTCAGGGAGCATTTATTTCAGATGACGAAGTAGAAAGTATAGTTGATGCAATAAAATTAAACTCAACTGCACATTATGAACAAGAAATTTTGGAGTGTATAAATGCCTCTCTTCTTGATGAGAAAACTAAGCAAGAAATGGAACTTTTAGAAAACGCTATGGAGCTTGCAGCAAACAAAGAAAAGCTATCTATTGCAATGTTGCAACGTCATCTAAAGATAGGTTTTAATAAGGCTAGTAACCTTATGGATAAACTAGAAGAAGATGGAATAGTGGGGCCAGACGAAGGAAATAAATCACGTATAGTACTAATTAAAAGGAGCGAAGATTAAATGAAATCAGACATTCAAATTGCACAATCAGCAACTATGTTACCAATTATTGAGGTGGCTAAAAATGCAGGAATTAAAGAAGATTATATCGAGCAATATGGAAAATATAAGGCAAAATTAAGCAATGATATTTTTGAAGATACAAAAGATAAACCAAACGGTAAACTTGTACTAGTGACAGCAACAAATCCAACACCTGCTGGAGAAGGAAAAACAACTATCACTGTAGGTCTTGGGCAAGCGTTATGTAAACTTGGAAAAAATGCTATTGTAGCACTTCGTGAGCCATCACTTGGGCCATGTATGGGTATTAAGGGTGGAGCTGCTGGAGGTGGAAATTCTCAAGTTGTACCGATGGAAGATATTAATTTGCATTTTACAGGTGATATTCATGCTATCGGCTCTGCAAATAATTTACTAGCATCAATAATTGATAATCATATCCATCATGGAAATGCATTAAATATAGATGCACGTACAATTACTTGGAAGCGTTGTGTGGATTTAAATGATAGAGCTTTGAGAGATGTGGTTGTTGCACTTGGTGGACCATTAAATGGATTTCCGCGTCAAGATGGATTTATGATTACAGTTGCTTCAGAAATTATGGCAATTTTATGTTTAGCAGAAGATTTAGCTGATTTAAAAGACAAATTAGCGAATATAATTGTTGGGTATAATTTTGCTGGAGAGCCTGTAACTGCAAAAGATTTGAACGCTCAAGGGGCAATGGCTGCACTTCTTAAAGATGCGATAAATCCAAACTTAGTTCAAACTTTAGAGAATACTCCAGTATTAATGCATGGAGGGCCTTTTGCAAATATAGCACATGGTTGTAGTAGTTTAAGAGCAACAAATTTAGCCTTAAAATTAGGAGATATTACAATTACAGAAGCTGGTTTTGGGTCTGACTTAGGAGCAGAGAAGTTTTTTGATATTAAGTGTAGAAAAGCTCAACTTACACCAGATGCTGTAGTTTTGGTAACGACAGTGAGAGCATTAAAACACAATGGAGGCGTTGCAAAAGAAGGCTTAACTACTGAAAATCTTCCTGCGTTAGAAAAAGGAATTAGCAACTTAGAACGCCACATCGAAAACCTCAAAAAGTTTGGTGTGCCAATTGTTGTAACGTTAAATGCGTTTGTTAGTGATACAGAAGCAGAAGTTAACATTATAAAGGAAACTTGTGCTAAATTTGGAGTAAAATTTGCTGTATCAAAAGTTTGGGAACATGGTGGAGCTGGTGGAGCTGATTTGGCGAATGAAGTTCTTGATATTTTAGAAAATGAAACATCGGAGTTTAAATATTTGTATGATTTAAATTTATCTATTGAGCAAAAAATTGAGCAAATTGCAAAAGAGATTTATCGTGCTGATAAAGTAGTTTTTGAACTAAATGCTAAAAAAGCTATCGCAAAAATTAATGACATGGGTCTATCTCACCTGCCAATTTGTATGGCCAAAAATCCTTCATCATTTTCTGATGACCCAAAATTAGTAGGAAGCCCAACAGGATTTACAACTACAATTAAAGAAATTAGAGTGTCGGCAGGAGCAGGATTTATTGTGGCACTTACTGGAAATGTTATGGTTATGCCAGGTCTACCAAAAAAACCTTCAGCAGAATTAATAGATATTGATGTAAAAGGTGTAGTAACAGGTTTATTTTAATTAAAATATGTCAACACTGTAAAGGCAGGCGTTTTAGTTCGTTAGGTCGATGAAATTTATCGACTTAACAAGTTTTATTAAGGAGGCAAATTTGATGGTGGAAACAAAAATTATGAATGGTAAAGAAACTTCTAACATAATAAAAAAAGAATTATCTCAAAAAGTTATCAAACTAAAAGAACAAGGGATTACACCAACTTTAGCAGTAATTTTGGTTGGAGAGAATGACGCTTCAAAAGTTTATGTAAAAAATAAGCAACAAGCTTGCGAAGAAATTGGGATTAAGTCGATTGCTCATATTTTGCCAGAAGATACACCAGAAAACGAGCTTTTAAGTTTAATTTATGAACTAAATAATGCTGATAATATTGATGGTATTTTGGTTCAGTTGCCAGTGCCAAAACATATTAACCCAGCACATATAATAGATGCAATTTCTGTACAAAAAGATGTTGATGGATTTCACAAATTGAATATCGGTTCATTGTTAACTGGGGATACAGGTTTTGTAAGTTGTACTCCTGCTGGAATAATGGAGTTGTTAAATCGACACAATATAGAAGTTAGTGGTAAAAAATGTGTCGTAGTTGGTCGAAGTAATAGTGTAGGCAAACCTATGGGCTTACTTTTACTAAATTCTAATGCAACCGTAACTTTTTGCCATTCAAAAACGCAAAATTTATCTGCTGAAATTAAGCAAGCCGATATTGTTATTGTGGCAATTGGGCGTGCAAAATTTGTAACTGGAGATATGTTAAAAGAAGGAGCAATTGTTATTGATGTTGGAATTAATAGAGATAAATATGGAAAATTATGTGGCGATGTAGACTTTGACTCATGCCAAAATATAGCCGAGTGGATTACGCCAGTTCCAAAAGGTGTAGGACCTATGACTGTGGTTATGCTGATGCATAATTGTGTACAATCGGCAACAAACAAGGCTAATAGAGTAAATTTGTTGGCTTAATTACGGAAGGAGAAAGAAATATTGACAAATACAGTAGCGTTTGTATCGCTAGGGTGTGATAAAAATTTAGTTGATAGTGAACATATGCTAGGACTTTTGCACCAAGGTGGATTTACATTAACAGGAGATGAGGCAAAGGCAGAAGTTTTAGTAGTTAACACTTGTTGCTTTATTGAAAGTGCCAAGCAAGAAAGTATTGAACAAATTTTGGAAGTTGCAAACTACAAAGAAGAAGGAATGTGTAAAGCTCTAATCGTGACAGGGTGTATGGCTCAGCGATATCAAGAGGAGATTTTGCATGAGATGCCTGAAGTTGATGCAGTAGTTGGCACTACATCTTATGATAAAATTGTAGAAATTGCAAGGGATTTACTAGATGCAAAAGGAGCAAAGGTAACATCTTTTGAAACTATTCATAAAGAACACATTGAAGATATGCCAAGAATTTTGACAACAGCAGGTTATTTTGCATATGTAAAGATTGCTGAAGGTTGTGATAATTTATGCACATATTGTATAATACCAAAACTACGTGGAAAATTTAGAAGTCGTCCACTTTTACAAATTATTAAAGAAGTTAAAAAACTTGTAGAAGATGGAGTAACAGAAATTATTTTGGTTGCTCAAGATACTACAATGTATGGAATTGATTTGGAAAATGGCGAAACTTTAGCAAAACTTGTAAACGAAATTTCCAAAGTTGAAGGTGTGGAATGGATTAGAATTTTGTATTGCTATCCAGAAAATATTACAGATGAATTAATTGAAGAAATGAAGAATAATTATAAAGTATGTAACTATTTAGATATGCCAATTCAGCATTCTAGTGATACAGTTTTAAAAAGAATGAACCGTAAAAGTAGTACTGACCAATTGCGCATGACTATTAAAAAATTACGTGATGCTATTCCTGATATAGCTCTAAGAACAACTTTGATTGTAGGATTTCCAGAGGAAACAAAAGAAGAATTTGATGAACTGTATGATTTTGTGGAAGATATGAAATTTGATAGACTTGGAGTTTTTACGTATTCTCAAGAAGAGGGTACTGTGGCTGCCAAATTCAAAAATCAAATCGACGAAGAAATTAAAGAAGAGCGCCAAGAGGCTATTATGGAGCTTCAACAAGAGATTTCAGAACAGCTAATGCAGGAACAAGTTGGTAAAGTTGTAAAAGTTATTATCGAAGGAAAATTAACTAAAGAAGATGTTTATATAGGCAGAACTTATAGAGATGCTCCTGATGTGGATTCGCAAGTTTTTATTGATTATGACGGAGAATTAATCTCTGGAGATTATGTAAATGTAAAGATTACACAAGCAAATGTATATGATTTAATAGGAGAAGTGGTAAAAGGTGAATATTGCAAATAAGTTAACATTTCTACGTGTACTACTTGTATTTGTATTTATGGCAGTAATTTGGAACCCAGTATTATCTATTGAAGTTTCTATGGGGCTTGCGCTGTTTGTATTTGCAGTAGCCAGCTTTACAGATTTTTTGGACGGTTATCTTGCTAGAAAATTAAATTTAATCACAAATCTTGGGAAGTTTATGGACCCTCTAGCAGATAAAATGCTAGTCACAGCAGCACTTATTGCACTTGTTGATTTAAGTGAAATTCTTCCAAATGGAGGTGTGCCAGCATGGATTGTAGTAATGATTTTGCTTAGAGAATTTGCAGTTTCTGGAATGAGAATTATGGCTGCTGGTCAAAATGTAGTTTTGGCTGCAAATAATTTGGGAAAAATTAAAACGGTAATTCAAATGGTAATGATAGTAGTTTATTTAATTCCTGTACAAAATTATTATTTAGCAATGCTTGCATTAGGATTGGCTTACTTGGCGCTAATATTAACATTAGTATCAGGCGGAAAATATATTTTGGATAATAAACAAGTTTTTAACGAAAGTTACTAGGGAGGATAAAGATGGCAGGACATTCAAAGTTTGCAAATATTAAGCACAAAAAAGCAAAAAACGATGCTCAAAAAGGGAAAGTTTTTACAAAGATTGGGCGTGAAATTGCAGTGGCAGTTAAAGAAGGTGGGGCTGACCCATCTCTTAATGCAAAATTAAAAGATATTATTACTAAAGCTAAGTCAAATAATATGCCAAATGATACAATTCAA
>MDSP01000109.1_pt1 | contig 18296 bp, 16 predicted proteins | sample 1005811 | NCBI WGS metagenome assembly MDSP01 (sample SAMN05526596, study PRJNA338239) | gut metagenome | isolation source: stomach gut content | host: Naso elegans | place: Saudi Arabia: Red Sea | collected 2011-04
TCGGTGCATCTAGTTCATCTACAGTAACCTCGCCTGTTGCTGTATAAGTTACATAATCCCCGTCATTATCAACAGTTACTTCAGCTGTAATGGTTGTTGTTCCTGGGGATACAGCAGTTACTTTACCATCTTCAACTGTAGCAACTCCATCATCACTTGATGACCATACTATAGAGCTATTATTAGCTTCAGAACCACTTATATCTAATGGTACATCTGTATCACCAATAGAAATAGTTTTATTAGCTAGCGACAATACGCTACTATCTGTTGTAGCCTCAACAGTAGTTGTAGCAGTTTCATACCCAGGAGACTTAATCGTTATAACATAGCTAGTAGCGCCTGATAACACACCTGCGTTAATATTCAACTTACCAGCATCCAACGTGTAATCGCTGCTCGCTAACTCCTTGCCATTAACATACACAGTCGCATCTTTAGCCCACGCTGCTCCAACTCCAGTCGTCCAGCCCGCAACCTTACTATTAGATATATCAAACGATGTAGCTTTACCCGTTTCAAACTCACCCTCAAGCGCCAAATCCGGAGCATCCTGCAGCGCCTCAACTGTTATAATCGCCACTGCTGCATAATTCTTACCATTAACAGCCACTATCCCTTCAACAATAGCCTCGCCTGCTGACACTCCTGTAACTACTCCATCTGCAACAGTCGCTATGTTAGGTTCATGTGAAAACCATGTAATAGAACCACCTTTAGCAGAGCCAGTTACATCAAGCGTAACCGTCTCACCCACATAAACGCTCGCATCTGCAATTGCCAATATACTATCTACAGTTGACCTTGCCACTGTAATAACGCATGTCGCCACATATTCTACTCCGTCTACTGTTACAGTCGCCGTAATAGTTGTTACGCCCACTGCTACAGCTGTCACTTCTCCTTCGTTATTTACTGTAGCTGCTGCATTGTTACTCGATGTCCATGTAATTGAGTCATCTGCTGCTGTGCCAGTTCTTTGAACCGTTGCATTAACTCCTCCTAATAAAATAGTATTGTCTTCTAAATTTAATACAGAAGCGTTTGTTGTAGCAGAAGTTGATGCTTGCACTGTCTCAGCTTGTGTGGTAAATATAGCAGCTGGGATAATGCCTGTTGTTACTGTGGAAGTCGAAATTAGTACAGCCAACATTTGTTTAACCTTTTTACTCATACAAAAAATCCTCCTTATTTATTAATCAAAATAAATCCAAAATAAATCAAAAGCGACTTACTTTATATGTATAAGACGTGGATTGGAAATTATAACTAAAATTAATTGGCACTAGCTTAGCTTATACCTTAAATATATATATATTGCAAATTCTAAAATCTAATAACTCTCTAAATTTTAACCAATTTTTCTTTAGTTATTGTGCATTTAGTTAATCAATTAGACATATTGGCTATAGAAAACGACTTTACTTTCTATAACCTTAGTTTTCCATAACAACCTTTAACAATCTTATTTTTATTTTTGGTCGTGCTTTTGGTGTACAATTTTTTGTTTAAAGCTATACTAATTTATATTATTTATATATTTAAATTAAATTTATGGTGTTATATGTTTGGCTTATCAACTAAAAATCATATGAAATAGCTAAATTTAATTGTATGTATATAGCTAAACAGTTTTAAAACTAAATATACAAGAGTTTAAAGTTTTTATTGTAAAAATAAATTAGTCGTGTTAAGATACTGAAATATATTATTATAGAAATGGGGATATTTATGAAACTACAATCAAAATTAGCATTACTAAGTCTAACATTACTTTTTACAGGATGTTCAACTAACGCTGATAGCTCTTCTGCTACAGCCACTGAATCTACTCAGGAGGCTACATCAGCAGATAACACGTTGGCAGATAATACTACAGTAGTTCAAGAACTCAATTTAGTGCTATCTGATTTAGCAACTTTAGACACTAACGATGCTAGAAACTCAAATGAAATGCAAGTATTAAGTCATGTGCAGGAAGGGCTGTTTAGAGTCTTTACTGACGAGGATGGCAATGACGAGATGGTGCTAGCAGGGGCTACTAGCTATACTATTTCTGATGATGGGTTAGTTTACACTTTTACTTTAAGAGACCACGTTTGGTCAGATGGTGTGGCAGTTACTGCGCAGCACTATGTGGATTCGTTTATTAGGTTATTAACTCCGGAAAATGCATTCGCTTATGCATTTATGGCATATGAAGTGGAAAACGCTAGAGCATTCTACAATGGGGAAGTAGATGCTAGTGAAGTGGGCGTTAGAGCTTTGGATGATAAGACTTTTGAAATTACACTAGAGGCTGCCATTCCGTATTTTGAGAAGAAGCTTATCAATTTGTGTTTTTATCCTGTTAGGTTAGACGTAATTGAAGCTGCTGGTGAAAGTTATCTTACTGATTTTACTAAACATGTGTTTAACGGGCCGTTTGTAATTGAAAGTAGGATTTTGCAAAATGAAATGGTGTTAGCTAAAAACGAGTTGTATTGGGATTCGGATAATGTGCAGCTTGAGAAGGTGACTATGACTGTAATTGAGGAAGCGGCTACTCAAAGTTTGCTGTTAGACAGTGGTGAACTAGATATTGTTGTGGCTACTAATGATTATTACGATAGGTGGAATGGTAAAGACTTAGTAAAGATTTCGCTTGTCAAACCTTCTGTAACATATTTGTGCTTTAATCAGCATACAGGTGGACCGAGCGAACTTATGTATAATAGTAAGATTAGAATGGCACTTTCGTTATCTATTGATAGAGATGAATATAACGAGCTAATTAATAACGGATTATACACGCCGGCGTATGGTCTTATTCCAGATACGATTATGGTTGATGAGGATAATTACCGCGAGTTAAATCCTGAGGTACTTCAGCCTATTCTTGCGCAGTATGATACCGACGAGAAAATTAAAGCATTATTTGAGGAAGGTTTAAAGGAGGTATTTCCTGATAAAGAGCTTTCGGATGTAACTTTGGAGATATTTACATCAAGTTCTACTTCTCAAACTAAGTTTATGCTTGAGTATTTGCAACAAAATTGGCAAAATAAACTTGGCATTAATATTACAACAACATTTTATAGCGACACATCTTTATTTGTAGATGCTAGAACTAACAATCAGTATGACTTAGTAGTTATGGGCTGGAACGGAGATTATAACGACCCTATGACTTTCTTTGAAATATTTAACACCGATAGCGGCTATGCTAAATTTATGGGTGGATATTCAAATGAAGAATATGATGAATTGTTCGATTCGCTTGCTGCTGAAACTGACTATTCGGTTAGAACACAAACGTATATTGATATGGAATATAACTTGATTGCACAAAATGCTGGTATTGCTCCAATTTCATTTACTAATTCGCACTATTTCACTCAAGAGTATGTACACAATGTTCATATAACTTCTTTTGGGCCAGTAATTGAGTTTAGTCGAGCTTATATAGAGGAGTAATCATGGTGATTAAATATATTTTAAAGCGTTTAGTAATTATGTTATTTACATTATTTATTATTGCTACAGCAACTTTTTTCCTGCTAGCTGCGGTTCCGGGAGATGCATTAACGGCTAGAGCGGATAAGTTGCCTGCTGAAATCACGGAAAATTTATATAAGAAGTATGGCTTGGATAAACCCGTTTTGGAGCGCTATGTTTTAACTATGACATCTATGCTAAAAGGTGATTTTGGTGAAAGTATAATTTATGAAGGGCAAACGGTGTGGAGCATTATTCAGGAGAAAGGACCGGTCTCAGCCAGGTTAGGTCTGCAGCAGATGTTTTTAGGCGTTAGTGTGGGGCTGGTGCTTGGCGTTATTGCCGCTATGTACAAAGGTAGATTTGTGGATTACGCAATTGTTGTAGGTTCGGTATGTCTAATTTCTATTCCAAGTTTAATATTCGCCATGTTGTTGCAGAAAATATTCGCAGGATATTTAGGTTGGTTTCCGGTCATCGGCTGGCCAAAGGGCGATGATATGTGGTTTGGTGGCTTTGAATACACAGTTTTACCCACTCTTGCTGGTTGTTTTACTTATATCGCATCTTACGCTCGCTTGCTGAAAGCTTCTATGCTCGATACTTTAAGTCAAGAGTATATATTAACGGCGCATTCAAAAGGTCTTAGCGAATTTGCTGTTGTAACTAAACATGTTATTCGTAATAGCTTTATACCTATAGTAACTAATTTGCCTATGACAGTTGCTATGTGTATTACAGGGTCTTTTTTTATAGAACGCATTTTTGCAATTCCTGGCATTGGTATGTACTATGTTAGCGCAATTTCCGGTAGAGATGTAACTATTGTAATGGGTCAAACGGTTATCATTGCAGCCATATACATTGTGGTAGTGTTTTTTACCGATATTTTATATACAATTGTAGACCCGCGTATACGTATACAAGGTGCAAGGAGGTAAACGGATGATAGACCAAAGCAAATTTAAACGAATAGATAAGAGTTTGTTAGATAGCGATAATATAGTACGTCCAACAATAAGTTATTGGCAAGATGCTTGGCGTAGGTTGAGGCAAAATCCTGTTGCTATGGTTGGGTTATTTTTGTTATTAGTTAGTTTAGTTATGGTTGTTGTAGGTCCATACATAAGAGGAATGGACTTATACGCCATTAATGGAAGCGCAAAGTTTCAAACTCCTGATGCCGAATTTTGGTTTGGCGCAGATGCTTTAGGTCGCGACTTATTTTCGCGAATTTGGGTTGGGGCTAGAGTGTCTTTAACGGTTGCTCTATTGTGCACAGCTATACAAATTATAGTTGGATGTGCTTATGGTGCCACTATGGCTTATTTTGGTGGAGATGTTGATAATGTTATGATGCGTATTATTGAGATTATTACTTCCATGCCTTCTTTGCTTATCACTTTGCTTATTATGATGGTTTTAGGTAACAGCATGTGGGCTTTGCTAGTAGCAATGTGCATCACTGCATGGTGTTCCACAGCTCGCCAGATGCGCGGGCTTATTATGCAACTTCGGGAAGCTGAGTATGTTATGGCCGCTGAAGCTTTTGGAGCAAGTCCTTATTGGATTATAACTCGCCATCTACTTCCCAACACCTTAAGCATTTTGATTTTAAATGTGGCTACAAGTATACCCACTTACATTTTTACAGAAGCTTCTCTTAGCTTTTTAGGCATGGGCTTACAATCGCCTGAAATAAGTTTAGGAACTTTAATCGCTGATGGTCAAGCTCAGTTAGATATTTATCCTCATCTAGTATTTTTCCCATCGCTTGTACTATGTGTCATTGTGTTTGGTTTTAACATTTTAGGTGATGGTCTTAGAGACGCTCTTGACCCTAAGTTACGTCAATAATAAGGAGGCAGTGATGGATAAACTATTAGAAGTTAAAAATTTAAATGTATCTTACCAAACTTACGCAGGCGAGGTGCAGTCAGTTAGGGGTATTTCATTTGATGTACAAAAGGGAGAAGCTATTGCTATTGTTGGTGAGTCTGGCTGTGGAAAAAGTGTTACGGCAAAATCAATTTTGCGTCTTATAAAGAAGCCTGGTGTTATTAAAGATGGTAGCGAAATTTTATACAATAACGAGAATATTTTACAGTTTAATAAAAAGCGACTTAGTAGTTACAGAGGCGGAGAAGCAGCTATTATTTTTCAAGATGCACTTGCTAGTCTTAACCCTACTATGACAGTTGGTAAACAGATTGTAGAAAATTTAGTGCTACATAATAATTTAAGCAAGCCACAGGCTGCCGAAGAGGCAGTACGCATTTTAGAGATGGTAGGAATACCTAATGCTACAAAGCGAGCAAAGCAGTATCCGCATGAATTTAGCGGTGGTATGCGCCAGCGCGTTATGATAGCTATAGCTTTTGCATGCAAGCCACAGTTATTAATAGCTGATGAGCCTACAACAGCTTTAGATGTTACTATTCAAGCACAAATAATGGATTTAATTAAAGATTTGCAAACTCAGCTTAATACTGCTGTAATTTTAATAACGCATGACTTAGGCGTTGTTGCTAATCTGGCTAAACGTGTTATAGTTATGTATTCAGGGAAAATTGTAGAGAGCGGTAATTGCCGTGATATTTTTTACAGTCCTAAACACCCATACACTAAAGCTTTACTAAATGCTATGCCTCGGTTAGACTTACAAAATAAGCAGCAATTAAGTTCTATTGACGGCTCTCCTCCTGACCTTATAGCACCGCCTATAGGATGTGCTTTTTCACCTAGGTGTGATTACTGTATGCAAATATGTTTAGAACAATCACCTGAATATACTGAGTTTGAAGGTGCTCACCAAGCTGCTTGCTGGTTATATCACAAGGATGTTCCTAACAATATATTTACAGAATTTACAGAGGGGGAGATTAAGTGTCAGCAGATATAGCTTTAGAAGTCAAAAATTTAAAAAAGTATTTTCAGCTTAGTAAAGATACAACGTTAAAAGCAGTGGACGACATATCATTTAACATTTACAAAGGAGAAACTCTAGGGTTAGTCGGCGAGTCTGGATGTGGTAAAACAACTTGTGGAAGAACTATAATTGGCCTTTATGATAAAACGGATGGGCATGTAGTTTTTAACGGTATAGATATGAATAAGCGTAAATTAAGAAAAGATGTTCAAATGATATTCCAAGACCCTTACGCTGCACTAAATCCCAGAATGACAGTCGCTGACATAGTGGCTGAGGGCATTGATATTCATAAGTTGGCAAAAACTAAGGCAGAACGCACTGAAAAAATTCATAAATATTTAAGTTTAGTGGGACTAAATAAAGAACATGCAAGTCGCTTTGTTCATGAGTTTTCTGGCGGACAACGTCAACGCATAGGTATAGCTCGCACGCTTGCAGTAGAACCAAAATTTATCGTATTAGATGAGCCAATTTCTGCTCTTGACGTATCTATTCAGGCGCAAATAGTGAATTTGCTTGTAAAACTTCAAAAGGAAATCGGTCTTACTTATTTGTTTATAGCACATGACCTATCTATGGTAAAACATATTTCAGATAGGATAGCAGTTATGTATCTTGGCACAGTGGTGGAGATTACCACTAGCGAAAATCTATATTCCACACCGTATCATCCTTACACACAAGCTCTACTTAGCGCAATACCAATACCCGACCCAGATGTTGAGTATGAAAGAGAAAAGTCGCGAATTAAATTAACAGGCGAAATTACTAGCCCAATAAATCCACCGCCAGGATGTAGATTTGCTTCGAGGTGCAACAAGGCTACACCAAGTTGTTTTACACAAACTCCAGTATTAAAAGAAGTTAGTCCAAATCATTTAGTAGCATGTATAGGAGTGTAAGAATGATAAAAAGTATAAAATCATTTAGTATAGGAGTACTCATTGGAGTTATAGTTGTAATTTTTTGCACAATATTTGGAAGTAATGCTGTTCAAGTTTTTAACTTAATACGCGCAGTCTTATTTATCCCTGCAAGCTTACTAATGCTTATATGTGCATTTAGCCTTTTAACCAAAAACCAAGTTCCCATAACGATATTATTATCAGTAAGCATCGGAATATTAGTTGTAGGAATAACATGCGATTATATACAATTTTACAGCCAATAAAAAAAGGGCTTTAAGCCCTCTACATAGCCAAATTAGCAACCGCATTTAAATGCATATCCGCGCGACTACCTGCCAAATATTCATAATATGCTGCAACGCCTATCATAACTGCATTATCAGTGCAGTACAATGGTTGTGGATAATATAAGTTAATGCCCGCTGCTGTAGTAGCTGCCATTAAAGCTTGTCTAAGCCCACTGTTGCACGCTACTCCGCCAGCTAAGGCGATATTTTTTATATTGTTAGCAGTTGCATAGTTAATTGTTTTATAAGTTAACACATCTACTACTGCCTGCTGAAAGCTAGCTGCAACGTTTGCTGCATTTAGAGGTTGCTGTTTCATATTACAACCATTTACATAGTTTAATACAGAAGATTTAACTCCGCTAAAGCTAAAATCATAACCACCATCTAGCATAGCGCGAGGGAAATCTATACTGTTTTTATCCCCTACTTTAGCCAGCTCATCAATTTTAGGTCCACCGGGATATTTAAGACCTAAAGTCCTAGCCACTTTATCATACGCTTCTCCAACAGCATCATCTTTAGTCCTACCCACGATTTCATATTCAGTATAATCTTTAACATTTACTAAATGAGTGTGACCGCCGGAAACTACTAAGCATAAAAACGGTGGCTTAAGCTGCGGGTGTTCAATATAATTAGCCGCAATGTGCCCCTTAATGTGGTTTACTCCAACTAACGGTATGTTTTTAGCAAAGGCGATAGCTTTAGCTGCCATCACCCCCACTAGTAGCGCGCCCACAAGTCCTGGCCCATATGTTACTCCTATAACATCTATATCATCTAATGTCATCTCATCTAATGCTTGTCGTATACATAAGTTCATTTGTTCAGTATGCATTCTCGATGCTATTTCTGGAACTACGCCACCAAATTTTTTGTGTAAGTCAATTTGACTTGATATTACATTTGATACAACTTTAGTCCCATTTTCCACCACTGCAACCGCCGTCTCATCGCATGACGTTTCAATTGCTAATACTCTTATCATTTACTTTTTCGCTCCTCTATTTTAATCTTGGATTATATCAGACCAATTATATAGCTTCCATATTCCATTGTCGTTAATAAATTTGTATTCTTTATTTATAATTTGTCTAGTTAAAATATGTTGAACTGTAAAGGTAGCGTTAATGTTAGAAATGTATTGTGATTGGGTAATGCTACTAGCAATCATATAGTTATCCATGCTATGGTAAAGTTCTACATCAGCCCATGCATTATCCACTTGCGTTTGCTCTGGGTTTAGTTGTATTATCTCATCTACATAAAATTCTCGCATAAGCATTACTGTCTTTTCTACCACTTCTTCATCTGCTTTTTCTGCATACTGAAATCTTAACAGTTCGTTGTATATCTCCATAATTTCCATCGGAGTTTGTGGATAGTCGTATAAAATAGTATCTTCTATATCATATAGGGCGTTCATAAGGTTTATCTGCGTTACTGTAGCACTATCGATTTTATCATATTGGTGCTGTAAGCTGTAGCTGTAAAAACCGATAACTGCTACTAGCAGTACCACGCCAAAAATTTTACTCATAAAAATCCCTCCTCATATTAAAACCTAGCCATCGTAAGTTAGTGTACAAACTTTTCTATCTTCACCTAAATAGCTATCTTTAAAAATATCGGTCACACATGCGGTATTAAAAGTGGTGACAGCAGGACTAAAGTGTGTGAGCCATAGTTCGCTAACATTAGCTTCTTTAGCCATTTGAGCAGCTTCCACTCCTAGCATATGTTGATACTTTTTAACTTGTTCTAAAAAATCAATTTCCATATACATAGCTTCACATATAAATAGGTCGGAGTTAGCCACCGCGTCCACTATAGTTTTAGACGGTCTTGCATCGGTAACGTATCCCACTTTTATCCCTTTTCTAAATTCTCCAAGCACCATATCCGGCGTATATTTAACTCCGTCCATTTCAACTGTTTCACCTTTTTGCAAATAGCGCCATGTTTCTTTTGGCACATTGTTAATAACAGCTTTATCTGGCAAAAATTTGGGGCTACGTTTTATCTCCACTACGTATCCAAAACATGGAACTTTATGCTGCACAGGGAAGGCTGAAATAAAAAAGTCTCCTATTTGCAAAGAATTATTTTGCAGCGGTAGTTCCATAAGTTTAATCTCAAAAGGAATATCACGGCATATAACGGTAAGCCCCTCCACAACACGCTTTAGTCCCGGTGGGCCAATAATAGTAAGCGGCTCTTCTCGTCCGGCATTACCTATAGTAAGAAGCAGTCCCGGAAGCCCTGTAATGTGGTCTCCGTGGTAATGGGTGATGCAAATTACATCTATCGTTTTATACCCCCATCCCAGCAGTTTCATTGTAACTTGGGTTCCTTCTCCGCAGTCAATTAGCAATTTATTACCGTTAAACCTAGTAAGAAGCGCTGTTAAGTACCTATCAGGTAGCGGTAACATTCCTCCTGTTCCTAGTAAACAAACATCTAACATTTTTTCCATTCCTTTCAATATATTAATTATATTATAGACGTTTATTTACACTCTTACAACCACCTTTGCAAAATAATTTCCAAATTACTCCAAAGTCTCTTTAATACAAAAAGGCTACTACTTCATTAATCGAAATAGTAGCCTGACCATTTATTAAAATGGAAGTAACTGGAATACGTCATGTGACTCATGTTCTTCAACAGGAATTTTAAAAGTTTCTATCCACTTATCGTAACAGGATTCACAAATGTTAAATTTGTGTTCCGTTAAGTCTTTAGACGAAAAATATCCCCATTCCTTTTTTATCGATAAACAATCTTCATGAATACCCGAAGTTGATACAACGCCAATAACTTGTCCACAGCAGTTACACTTTTTACCCATAGAACACTCTCCCCCTCTAATCACTCTATATAAATGCCTATCCCTAAACATATTATAACGCTTGTTATGGATAAAGTATATAGGTAAATTTAGGGTATAGGGGGTGCTCCTATGACCTGTTTTGTGTAATGTATGTTTTTCAACCATTGCAGAGCTTTTCTCTATGTTATTATGCTATTATTTTCCATAACATTTAAAATTTTCCAGTTTGTGTAGTTATTGTCACTAGTATTTTAATAAATGTTTATGTCCACAAATAGGTCAAATGTTCTAAGCCATGGAAATGACAATGCCTCGATAGTTATGTCGTTATAGCTAAGCTGGTGCCCAGCTAAGCTTATAGTGCTATTGTGATTCATAAATTGCTCTAGCAGTTCTAGCACAGGCATTTGCATTAGTAATTTAGTATTAACCATGTCTTTTGGAAATATTTCATAATCTTTAATGTGGATGTTGGATTTAACGCTAGCGGTATATAAGTTGTCCTCGATTAAATGTTGTAGCAATATTTCATACTGCGCCTTACCCCTCTTAACCGCCTCATCATACTCAAGCTCTAGCATATCCACAATGCCAAACACTTGTGCATGAGCTACCCCTAGTCCAATCGCATTTCCTTCTGTATTCCAACTGCTGTAGGTTGCAAGCTGGCTAATATTATTATCGCTAAGGCCTATAGTATCAAGCTGTGATTTGCTTAGCAGTTTATTAACTAAAATCCTATCTTCGCGCATAATAACGTTGTCGTTATAAAGCTCTATAACCCCAATGTTATTACCCCTGTTATACGAACTAAACATATCGCTAATCATATCATTTAGCCCATTCGCTTCCGACTGGCTAGACATATATTTGTTAATATAAAACTGAAATGGCTTAGAATAAATATTTTCTACAATGTTATAGTGGTTACTACCATCATAATTTTTACAGCTAACAAAGTTTAACCTCTGGATATATAGCTCTTCTGTAGATAAAACGTCATAGTAACCAGTGTTGTTAATGTTTGAATTACCAAGATGGTTAGTCGTAACTGGCAAAAAAGAAGTAGTAACTTCGTTTCGCTTAGCTAAGTCGCGTGCATAAATCATCTGGGGCACTTCATCTGTCCCAAATATATAGTTTACTTTATCGCCCATACCCTCCACAGCATCTTGCACAGACTGCTCTCCAAGGCGCGATGCATGATACCTATAGACGCTATCTTGGTCGCTTTCTAAATATTTTCTAGCCCAGCTAAATTTTATTATATTTCCTTGCTCATCCACAGGAGGCTGAGCTAAGTTATTTTGTATTAGCGCTTGCACAAATACAGGTAGCTGATAGTCATCTACCGATATAATAAGTTCATCTGCGCGGAGTGTGCTAACTAAGTCAATCATTTGCTTCACTAGCTGGCTAGCCTGCGCGTATAAGTTTTGGTAGTTTAAAATATAAGGCTTATATGCTGCTGAGGCCAAGTATTTAGTGTTAAAATTTTGTAAAAACTTATTTTCCCAGCTAAACAATGACTCATCGCCCATTTCTAACCGCTTGTTTTCCACATAACCCCACTCAAGCAAAAACTCATCAGCTGGCACTGCGCTACGAATACCTTCTGTGTTAGGAAACTCTTGCAAGTAGTAATACCCCAAGCCATTAAGCGACTGAGCATCTGGCCATATGTCGCCAGCACGGGCATCAGGCAAAGTCCTTGGCATACTCATATGCAAATAATATGTAGGATTAGGTGCATATGTCATAAGTGCTTCTAAATTTTCAACCGCACTGTCGATAGTAGCTTGGTCCTTACATTGCCTGCTTTCGATTAAACCGCCATACACTGCTGAAGTTAAGTTAATAATAACGCTAGTATTTTTATTGTTATTTTCATTAACTAACTCACTTAACTGCTGCCTAATTTTCTCGCTATCTCCTGGTTGATAATTAGGCTCTTCATAACTATTATACTTATCTAAGTGTTCCACACAAACAAAATTGTCGCCACCAAGCGTCACTAAGTTTTCCAAATATTCTAAACTAATAGGCCTACTGTCTAAAGGTACAGTAATTATTGTGTTTGCGAATATCGGCATATAAAAGGCCATTAAAAAAAACGTTATCGCTACCGCTCGCAAGTATCTCATATACAAATCCTCCTTATAAACTCGTCTATTAAGATTATTAGCAAATCTTGACTATACTAACCGCATTTGATAAAAATATTTTTATTTAACTTAAAATAATTCCCATATTTTAACTACTCTATTCACGTATATAAAAATTAATTTAGTGTATAATAAGTTTGAGATAATTTTGATTCCTCCCCATTTCAGTGTTATCTCAAACCCTAGCATTATTGTATAAATATCTAAACCCTAAACATTTCTATAAAGGGATAGCATCGTATGATACTATCCCTTTATTTTATTTACGATAATTTTTCTTCGATTAAATTAGCCAAGTTAGTTGCATCAAATTCTATTAATCCTTGGTTTTCCCCTTCAATCATAACTCTTACTAAAGGCTCTGTGCCAGAAGGCCTAATTAACACGCGCCCTTTACCATCAAACTTTTCTTCTAGCTCACGGATGGCATGTTGAATTTCCATATCTTCCATATAGGCGTATTTTCGTTCGTTACTAACCTTAGCATTTTTAAGCACTTGTGGATATATTTTCATTACAGATGTTAACTCCGATAATGTTTTTCCCGTTTTTTTCATAACGTATAGCAACTGGATAGCAGTTAAAAGTCCATCGCCAGTAGTATTATAATCCAGAAAAATAACGTGCCCCGACTGTTCTCCACCTAAGTTATAATTATTAGCTAACATATTTTCAAGCACATAGCGGTCGCCTACTTGAGTGCATTCAAGGTTAATCTTATTTTCTTTACACATCACTTTAAAACCTAAGTTACTCATAATTGTAGCAACAATCGTATCTTGATTAAGCTTATCATCATTTTTCATATCAAGGCCAATTATACTCATAATCTGGTCACCATCAATAATATTACCGTGCTCATCTACCGCAAGGCACCTATCCGCATCTCCATCAAATGCAATACCAACTTGTGCACCGCGACCAACAACTTGCCTACTTAAGTCGCCCATATGAGTTGAACCACACTTCTTATTAATGTTAGTGCCATTAGGCTTATTATGAATTACCTCAATGTCTGCGCCTAACTTTTTTAGAGCCATAGGCGCAACTTCATAAGCCGCCCCGTTTGCGCAGTCAAGCAGAACTTTAAGTCCTTTTAAATCACTTGGAATTGTATTACAAATGTAATCTACATATAGGTCTATTACATCATCTTTAATTTCCCAACTGCCAATGCTTTCACCCGTAGGTAGTTCCACGCCTTTACCATTGTTTGCTACAATCGCTTCAATCTCATCTTCTAACTCATCTCGCAATTTGTATCCTGCATTGTTAAAAAACTTTATGCCGTTAAACTCCACCGGATTATGGGAAGCTGAAATCATAACTCCAGCATCAGCGCCTAACTCACGAATTAAAAACGCTACAGCAGGAGTAGGTACAACTCCTATGCAAATAGCTTTAGCTCCCATCGAGCAAATGCCTGCTACTAAGGCTGACTCTAGCATTTTGCCAGAAATTCTAGTATCTCGTGCAACCAAAATTTTTGGCTGCTTATGAGTCTCTTTAGTTAAGACATAAGCACCAGCCTGCCCTAGATTAAATACCAATTGTCCTGTAAGCTCTGTATTCGCTACTCCGCGCACGCCATCTGTTCCAAATAATTTACCCATCACAAACCTCCTATAGTTTAGTTAAACTTATTATGACCTAAATATAAATAAGTAATTCATATATATTATATGTAACATTAACCTTGTCATATCATAAAAGACTTTCCGCACAAAAAAAAAGGCAAGGAAATCCTCGCCTCATATTTTTACATAAAAAACTTTAATAAAACTCCTGCTACAATAGCAGAACCTATTACTCCAGCAACGTTTGGACCCATAGCATGCATTAAAAGGAAGTTAGAAGGGTTTTCTTCTTGACCTACCTTTTGCACAACGCGCGCCGCCATAGGAACAGCTGATACCCCTGCTGCACCTATCATAGGGTTGATTTTACCGCCAGATAGTTTACACATAATTTTACCAAACAAAACTCCAGAAGCTGTACCAATAGCAAAAGCCGTTAATCCCATTGCTATAATGCCTAACGTTTGAGGCGATAGTAAAGTTTCTGCATTAGTTGTTGCCCCTACTGTAATCCCTAGCATAATCGTTACGATGTAAAGTAACGAATTTTGTGCTGTATCTACTAATTTAGGAACAATTCCACTTTCTTTTAACAAGTTACCAAACATAAGCATCCCAACAAGAGGAGCAGTAGAAGGTAGTATACCAACAACTAAAATAGTAACAGCGATAGGGAAAATGATTTTTTCTTTCTTAGAAACTACCCTTAATTGTTCCATCTTAATGTTTCGTTCTTCTTTAGTAGTAAGTAATTTAATAATTGGCGGCTGGATAACTGGAACTAGCGCCATATAAGAGTAAGCTGCCAGCGCTATAGTACCTAATAAGTCTGGAGCTAATCTGCTTGTTAACTGGATAGCAGTAGGGCCGTCTGCTCCACCTATTATACCAATCGAAGCAGCTTCTGGACCTGAGAAACCTAGAACTATTGCACCTAGAAAGGCAAAGAAGATGCCAAACTGTGCTGCTGCGCCTAAAAGCATAGTTTTAGGATTAGCAATCATAGGGCCAAAGTCAGTGCTAGCCCCGATACATAAAAATATAAGTGGTGGGTAAATACCAAGCTTTACACCTTGATATAAGTAATAAAACAATCCACCATCAGCATCAGCAGTTGCAGGGTCCATAATAGTTACACCCGGCATATTTGCTATAAGCATACCTACAGAAATAGGTATTAGCAAGTACGGTTCATACCCTTTTGCGATTGCTAAGTAGAGAAAAAAGCAAGCTAGCACGATAACAATTGCATTTTGCATCGTCATCATAGCAAAGCCCGATTCAGCTACAAAGCTGTACATAATATCGAACATCTAAATTCCCCCCCTAATAAATTAAACTATCTCTAATATAGCAGCACCAAGCTCCACCGCTTGACCTTTATCTACAGAAATGTTGCCTACAGTGCCGTCTGCTGGTGATACGATTTCATTTTCCATCTTCATCGCTTCTAATATAGCTACAACGTCGCCTTTTTTCACATGTTGACCAGACCTAACCGCCACATTTAAAATGGTACCCGGCATAGGCGCAGTAATAGTCTGCCCACTTCCTGCTGGAGCAGCGGCTGCAGGTGCAGGAGCCGCTGGTGCTGCTGTTGGAGTTGGCATTGGTTGACCTGCCGCCACCTCTTCCACTTGTACTTCAAATACTTTTCCGTTTAATGTGATATGATAAGTTTTTGCATTCATTGTGTTCACTCCTATTCTTAAATAATTATTTAATTCGCTTAATTCCCGTAATATGTAGATTCGGGTTATCTTTATCTTCTGCCGCTAGTATAGATGCCATAAGTGCTACTACTACTTTCTCTTCTTCTGTTACATCCATGTTATTAGTTGGTGCGCTCGTTTGTGGAGCAGCAACAGGCTTAGGTGCTTGTTGTGGAAAAATTGTTTTAAAGCTTTGTAACATAAGAGAAATAATAAATAGCGTTAAAAATACAATTAACATACTAGAAATCGTTAATGAAATCGCGTCTGCTATATTCATACAGCCATCCCTCCTTTCTTTATAAATATAATGTTACATAGTAACTGTAATGCGCCTAACCGCCGGTTCAGCTGGTTCTGTTGGTTCAGCTGGTTTTGGATTATACTTAGCCTCTAAATACCCCGGCGCTACTTGTGGAAACAATGCATATGCCAATACATCTTCATCGTTTTTAGCCAAGTCTCCAGCCTGCTCCCTAATCATATCCAGCTCATTACCTAATAAATCAGCAGGACGGCCCACAATAGGTTGCTCATCTTGAATAATCTTTTTAGCTATTTCAGGATTAATAGGTGCTGGAGCAGTGCCATACAACCCTTTTACATAATCTTTAATCTCCTTTGGCACCAACTTATAACGCTCACCCGTTAACACATTAAATAATGCTTGGGTTCCTACCATCTGACTAAGCGGAGTTACAAGAGGAGGATACCCTAAATCTTCGCGCACTTTAGGAACCTCGCGTAGTACATCCTCATACTTTTGGGACGCACCTTGCTGTTTTAACTGTGACAACAGATTAGACAACATACCTCCTGGCACCTGATACTTTAAAGTTTGTGGGTCAGTTAATAACACTTTAGGATTTAAAGTACCATCTTCCATATACTTATCCCTAATAGGTTTAAAATACTCCGCAACCTCTAACATCTTCTCCATATCCAATCCCGGATTTCGCTCCATCTCGCTAAGAGTAATGGCCATAGACTCAGTTGGTGGCTGAGAAGTCCCGCCACTAAAAGGAGAAATAGCTGTATCTATAATATCAACACCAGCCTCCACCGCCTGCATATAAATCATTTCACCAATCCCACCTGTACAGTGAGTATGTAGCGATATAGGAACGCTAATTGTTTGCTTTAAACTAGTGACAAGAGCAGCAGCCTTATACGGACTTAAAACTCCAGCCATATCCTTAATGCAAATGGAGTCCGCGCCAAGTCCTTCCATAGTCTTAGCAAGTTTAACGTAATATTCAAGCGTATGAATAGGGCTAGTAGTATAAGACATTGCGCATTGGCAGTGCCCGTTATACTTTTTAATTGCTTGAATTGCTGCATCTAAGTTTTTAATGTCATTTAATGCATCAAACACGCGAATAATATCAATACCATTTTCAATAGAAAGAGCTACAAACCTATCCACAACATCATCCGCATAATGACGATACCCTAATAAATTTTGCCCCCTAAGTAACATCTGTAACTTAGTATTTTTTACATGGCTCCTAATAACTCGAAGCCTCTCCCAAGGGTCTTCACCTAAAAATCTTATACAAGCATCAAAAGTGGCTCCACCCCATACTTCTAAAGCATTATAACCAATTTGGTCCATAGTTTCTAAAATAGGAACCATTTCATCACGTCTTAACCTAGTAGCAATTAATGATTGATGACCATCTCTTAAGACCGTTTCATTGATTTTAATTTTTTCCATTAAATTTACCTCCTTTATAAGATAGTTATTTTTGTGAGTATTTTTCGCCCCGTTATTACATTATACAATGTTCTGTGTAAAAATACTATAGTTATAAGCGTATTTTTTGTGTTTATTCAGGATAAATTTTCCAATTATAGAAAAAGTGTAATAAACAAGTTTTGACTTTAGATAAAATAAGGCTTTGGAATAATTTTCACACAATAAGAATAAATTTAGTTAATATTATTTATTAAGGGGGATGCTTTATGAATATTGATACATTATCGGCTTACATACAACAATCTAACCAACTAGATAGAGAGCTTTTTAGCAAATATGATGTTAAGAGAGGGTTGCGCGATTCTAACGGCCAAGGTGTTTTAGTCGGTTTAACTCATGTTGGGGATGTACATTCCTACACTGTAAAAGATAATAAACCATTTTATGAGCCAGGAAAACTTACTTACAGAGGGATTAGTATTCAAGATTTAACTCGCAACTGCGTTAAAGAAAAGAGATTTGGATTTGAAGAAACTTCGTTTTTACTACTATTTGGACACTTGCCTAATGCGGAGGAATTAAATTATTACGAAAATTTGTTAGGCCAAAACCGTATGTTAGATGCAAAATTTATGAAAGCTAACATTTTAGACCATCCAAGTAAAAACGTAATAAACGCAATGGCAACAAGTGTACTTTCGTT
>MDSP01000111.1_pt1 | contig 18034 bp, 13 predicted proteins | sample 1005811 | NCBI WGS metagenome assembly MDSP01 (sample SAMN05526596, study PRJNA338239) | gut metagenome | isolation source: stomach gut content | host: Naso elegans | place: Saudi Arabia: Red Sea | collected 2011-04
GGGCTGCGCCGCTCGAAACTTGCACTGCGCCGGCTGCGCCACCCTGCGCCACCTTGCGCTGTGCCACGAAACTAGGGCCCAATAAGTTTAACATTAGTTTACACTGACATTTTCCTGTGTGGTTTTTTTCATTCATATAGAGAGAGATCCTACAAAGGTATTTCCACATCAGTGGTAGCATCATTCACGGGCATATTTGCTGAACTATCCTCATAATTTCTTGGGCAAACAAACAATACTTATAACTTACAAAACTTTGCCTTTCTGGTTGATGTGCACTGGCCAGTGGTTGTGGCGATTATAGTCCAGAGCAGCGAGGAGGATCCTTGCTTCATACAGTGGAGTGGAGCAGGCAAACCACTTGCCACCATACATCAGCACATGATACAGAAAGGACTCCAGATCTGATGTTGTCCTGTGGTGCAAAGACAAAAATTCAAGATTCATTAAAAAAAACAAAAACAAACAAACAAAAAAAACTCCAGACAGGTTTGTATCCTGAAGCACCATGGCAATATTTTCTCTTAGATGTTGTTTACGAATTTTATTAATAGGAACATTATCTATTAATATTTCTCCAGATTGAATATCATAAAATCTATTTAAAAGATTAGTTACTGTTGTTTTTCCTGCTCCTGTTGAACCAACAAAAGCGATTTTTTGAGATGGTTTTGCAACTAAAGAAATATCTTTTAAAATTGGAGAGTCTTTTTCATATCCAAAATGTACATTTTGTAATGTAACTTCACCTTTAATTTCTGGAATAGTTATACAGTCTGGAGTATCAGCAACTTCAGGCTCTGTATCAATTACTTCAAAAACTCTTTCTGCTCCTGCAAGTGCTGAAAATAAAGTATTAATTTGCATAAAGATATCATTTATAGGACGACTAAAACTTCTTGAATAGTTTAAGAAAATAGTATAACCACCAATATCAAACCCTCTAAATATGCATAATAATCCACCTACTCCAGCTACAATTGTATAGCTAAGTTGAGTTAAAGAACCTGTAACAGGTCCCATCATACCACTAATAAATTGAGCTTTAAAAGATTTCTCACGATATTCATCATTAAGTTTCTTAAATTCCTCAATAGTTTGAGCCTCATGGTTAAATACTTTTATAACTTTTTGGCCACTAATTCTTTCTTCAATATATCCATTTAAATCTCCAATAGCTTGTTGCTGTTCTTTATAATAATTCATGCTTTTATGAGAGATTTTTTTAATAATACTGTTAAATAATGGAGTTACAACTAAAGTTACAATAGTCAATATCCAGTTTGTATAAAACATAATAAGTATAGTTGCAAATAATGTTGTTACTCCTGAAATTAATTGGACACAAGTTGTCGCTAACATCTGGTTCATTGCATCAATATCATTTGTAAATCTACTCATCAAATCCCCATTATTGTTAGTGTCAAAAAATTTTAGAGGCAGTTGTTGCATCTTCTCAAACAAATCATAACGGATTTTTTCCAAAGCTTTTTGAGAAATTTCTAACATTAAACGAGATTGCAAATAACTACTAATTACAGCAATAATATATACAAAAGCCATAATCATTAAATTACTCATCAACACGTCAAACCCTGCATTTTCAGTTAATCCATTGATAATTGGACGTATCATATATGAGGCCATAATCGTAAATACACTGTTGATCAAAATTAGGAATAACGTAAATATTAGCAAGGGTTTATTTCCTGCTAAATATGCCCAAATACGATTAATTGTAGCTTTTGAATTTTTTAATTTAGCTCGCTCTTTAGGAGGTCCACCAGGTCCACCCATCGGAGGTCGAATAGAGCTTTCCATTTGTTTAGACATTTGCCGCTTTCCTTTCCATTTGAGAATTATAAATTTCTTGGTATGTTAAACTCGAGTTTAATAATTCTTCATGTGTACCAATTGCTTCAACAATACCTTTATCCATAACTATAATTTTTGATGCATCTATAACAGAAGTAATTCTTTGAGCGATAATTATTTTTGTAGTATCATTTAATTCTTCATATAGATGTTTATTAATTTTACGTTCAGTAGCTGTATCCACTGCACTTGTAGAGTCGTCTAAAATTATTATTTTAGGACGTTTTAACAATGCTCTAGCAATACACAATCTTTGTTTTTGCCCTCCTGATAAATTAACACCACTTTGCTCAATCTTTGTATCATATTTATTATCAAAATTAGTAATAAATTCCTTAGCTGCCGACCAATCAGCCACTTTTTCAATTTCATCTTGAGTAGCATTCGTATTTCCCCACAATAAATTTTCTTTTATCGTACCTGTAAACAAGATATTATTTTGTAAAACTACTGCTACGCCTTCCCTTAAATTGTGTAGAGTATAATCTTTGACATTAGTTCCATCAACATATACATTCCCTTCATTTGCATCATAAAGTCTAGGAATTAGATGTGCAAAACTAGTTTTACCACAACCTGTAGAACCAATAATTCCAACAGTTTCTCCAGATTTTATTTCCAAATTCAAATTTCTAAGCACCATTTCATTATTATTTTTAGTATACTTAAATGAAACATTTTCAAAGCGAATATCTCCAGAACCCACCACTTTATCACTCTCATTATCAGTAATATCAATGTTTGTATCCAAAACTTCACCTAATCTTCTAGCACTAACTATACTTTTTGTACTTTGTAAAAATACCATTCCCAGCATATTTACCGAAGCTAAAATTTGTGTTAAATATGTGATTAATGCACTAATATCACCAATTTGAAGCTCATTAATTTCTAATAATTGACCTCCCATATACAAAACTCCAATTGTTGCCATATTTACAGACAATGTAATTAATGGAGTTTGCCACAAACTTATTCTATAGGCTTTTAATGAAGTATCAGTCAAATTTTCATTTACTGTTTTAAATTTATCTTCTTCATAGTCTTCACGTGTAAAGGCCTTAATAACTCTAATATTTACTAGTACTTCACGCACCCTAATATTCAAATCATCAACTTTTTCTTGCAAAAACATAAATTTACTAAATGATAACTTTAAAACAGCGTATACAATTATAGTTAATATAGGTAGTAAAATTGTAAATATCACAGAAACTTCCTTATTAATAGTGTACGCCATAATTACTGCCCCAACTAACATTCCAACCACACGGATTAACATTCTCAATACCATCATAACTAACTGTTGAAGTTGGCTAATATCATTTGTTAATCTAGTAATTAACGAACCAGCTGTAAATTTATCAATATTTGAAAAAGAAAAATCTTGTATCTTAGTAAAAACGTCCTCTCTTAAATCACACGCAAAATTTACCGATGCCTTACTGGCAAAATATGCTGCACCAATCCCTGAGCTGACCGCACAAACTATATATAACATCATAGTTAGCATTATCGTTATAGTTGCTGTTGAGTCCAAATTTTCTATTCCCTGATTTATAATCTTTGCTGAAAATAGTGGTATTTGCAAGTCGCAATAGACTTCTATGAACATACATAATGGTGCTAACAAACAATAAGCCCAATACGGTGTTATATATTTCATATATCTTTGCATTATTATCCTCCCTTTTTGCATATTATGTGCTAATTAAATCTCTCATTATCTCAAAAAATTTTATTGCATATCCCTCTATGTATGGGGAAAAACTCCAATTATCATTTACACCAACAATCTCTCCTTCTAGTGTAAAATATACACATTCATCATTTAACCATACCCCTATAATAGGTTCTTTATAATAAACATGGTGATAATCTTCCTTTGTTATTGTGGTTTCTTTATATGAATAAAGTTGCTTTCCATATGTCATACTAATATTTATTGGTAAATTATTATACATAATAGGTGGGTTTTTATACTTAATTGAAACCTTCTCAATATAACTATACTCAACTAATTCAAATACATCTGAGTCTATATTTTTTTCCAAGTTCATTATTATATTTTCTAGGTTTATTTCTTTTGGCGTGACCTTACTAATCCTATAATTCCCAATGGGTTGAACTACCTGAATATGATTATCCACAACTTGATTGGGACTAAAAAATTTATATATCCCATACAAAATAAACACCATTATACACATTAGAAGTTTCCTCATACAATCCTCCTTTCTAGTTTGTTTTATAACTGTCATTATACTTTCAAACTTAATTAAATGCAATATTTTTCAATTTATAAAATTTCAATCCATGCAAAAAAGAGCAATTAACCGACCTTGGCTAATTGCTCCTTTTTATATATTAATGCCTATTCCAATAAGTGATAATCTGGCTACTATCCTTGCAAAAATTGGGCCACTTAACCGTGCAAGAATTGGCTTGAAAGCTTGCTTTATAGCAGTTTTAGAACATTTTTTTACTACAAAATCTTTTATAAATTGTCTATTTAAAAACTTCTTAATTTGGTCTCTGAAACAAAGTTCTTGTTGAAACATTTTTGGGTCTTTTAAAAATAACAACGTTGGTACATATGATAAAAGTGCAATTAATACAAATATTACAGCTATTCCTGTAAATAGAGTTTTTAGTAAAATGTCAACTAAATTAATATATGATGCAAACATACCAAGCAATGTAAATGCTAACGTTTCAGCAACAAATTTGCTTACTGGAATTACATATTTAGTAATCAACATACAAACTCCTTTCTTTGTTCATACCTAAAATCCACCCAGTATACATAGTAGAATAACAGATTAATCAACTTTTTTCAAGCTATTTCCCCCAAATATTTAAGGTGATTTCTTCCACTCCAAAGGGGTTTCCCCCTCAATATATTTATATGATAAAGTTTATTTCAACGCAACTATAATATTCACATTTAAAATTTATTGATACAAAAAAAGCTACTTACTCTCCCGTAAGCAGCCATTTAATTTCCACATTTAACGCCTTTGCAATTGCCACAATTTCATAATCCAAAACAAGCCTCTCTCCACGTTCAATTTTAGAAATTGTAGTTCTATCAATACTTAAACCCTGAAGCTGTAGTCTTGCTGATAAATGCTCTTGAGTTATTTTATGTTCTTTTCGATGATTTCTAAGGCGTAAACCAATAATATTCTTGTGGGAATTTTTATTTGTATGAGGTATATTAATCTTCATGTATTCCCCCTTAAATGTTGAAAAATAGTTCTTTAATTTCTTGACTATAACAAAAAATTAAAATTTATTAGTGCCAAAGCCTAACATACCTCAAAAATTTCATGGTATTTAAGATTTTGTAAATTTTTAGTTAGACAACGCCTTTCTTTATGATATAATAAATTATAAATTTTTGATAGAGGATAGGTGATGTTATGAATGCAATATTTACAAGAAGAAGTGTAAGAAAATTTAATGATACCGTTGTTGAAGCCGAAAAAATCGAAAAATTACTTCGTGCTGCAATGCAAGCCCCATCTTCAAAAAATCAACAATGTTGGGAATTTATTGTTGTTACTAAAAAAGAAGATATCCAAAAACTTTCAAAAACTCATACTGGTGCCAAACCCCTAGAAACTGCAAACGCTGTAATTGTAGTACTTGGAAATAGCAAACGTATGGTTATGGCTGAAAGATGGCAACAAGACCTTGGCGCTGTTACACAAAATATTTTACTTCAAGCTACAGAATTAGACTTAGGTTCATTATGGTGTGGAATTGCTCCTGATGCTGAAAGAGAAAAAATGGTTCGTGAAATGTACAATTTAGATGATAGTCTATATATCTATTCTACTATAGGAATTGGATATCCTCACAAAGAAGATGCCCTAAAATTTGTAGATAGATTTGACGAAAATCGTATAACTTACATTAAATAATTTTTAAACCCTACATTAAATTTGTAGGGTTTTTTAATCTATATTTGGAAAACTAAATTTAAACTACTTCTCACAAACATTATATCACTACATAAAGTTATTAAAAACTTTTTTAAATTTATTTTTTCCAATGACAGTAGTTGTCATCTCTATGGTGTAATATGTAAATATAACAAACAACAACATTCACCTATAGTACAATTTATAAATATTTTGTGCTATAATAGAACAGGATTTATAAAAATTATATATTTAGAGGAGTTTAGCGATGAAAAAGAGATTATCATTTTTAGCTTTAGCAGGGCTTGTTGCATTAACAAATGTAGCGCCTACTCAAGCACTTACAGTTTCAGAAAACCAAGCATTTACAGTGGCTACAGGGGAAAATTATGTTACTCCAGAATATGCCCAAACGTTATTAAAACAAAAAACTAGACTTGATTTACCAATTACGTACCTTGGTCTTGGTAATTGGGGAACAGTTCTTGGAGAAGATGCAGAATATTTCCATACATTTCAAGTTGGATATTACGACGGGTATTTCTATGTGCATAAACATACAGGAAGAGTTTACGGTTATAATGGAGGAAGTATGTGGGAGTATTCAGACAACCCAAACTATGTTCCATCATATAATAACCAAATTGTAGGAATGACAGCTGATAAAGCTATGGATATTTTACATCAAACGTATTCTGTTGGATTAGAATATGTGTATTTGGGGCTTTTAGGCAACGATTATACTTTAGGTGGTGAATCTGGGGAAAATATTTATATGTTTGCAACTCCAGATGGAGGAACTATTTTCTATATTAATAAAAATACAGGAAAGGCATACACTCAAACTACGGGTGGTCTTAAGTGGTTATCCCACACAATTGATAAGCCAGCAATTATTTTAAGTCTTGATGAAATTATTAATATTGCAGCATATGAGCTTGGTTCTAGCAACTTTAGTTATTATCACTTATGTAGTTTTGATGGTCATGATTACTATGGGATTGATGGACAAGACTCTCCACGTGTTAGACTTATTATTAGAGATGACGGAAAACTCTTTGATGCATATTCTTACACTGGTGACCCTTGGTCATTATCTCCATTATAAAAAACTTTTTACCCCTACAAACTTCTGTAGGGGCATTTATTTACAAAAAAAGTAGAGCAAGTAGCCCTACTTATAATAACCTTGATTTTATTTAACTAACTCCAAATTTTTATTATTTTTTCGATATTCCGTTGGGGATACCCCTTCTAATTGTCGGAAAACTTTCATAAAATGTTTCTCATTTTCATAACCAATCAAAAAACTTATTTCTGCAATTTTTTTATTAGTTTCAACAAGATATTCCTTAGCTTTTTTGATGCGTACAAGCTTTAAATAGTTTACAAAATTTTGCCCAGTATGCTCCTTAAAACGTTGAGAAAATAATGAATAATTCATTGATACATAATTTGAAACTATCGCCATATTCAAATCTTTTGCATAGTTTTTATCTATATAATCAATCGCTGTTTCTACCTTGGTATCAGTAATAGTTTTCTCTGTGGTATCCATAATCTTGAGATTAATTTCGTCAACAAATTCTATAAACCTCAACTTAAATTCTTCATAATTATTAAATTTATATATATCTTTAATTTCATTAAATACACTAAAATTGATATGGTCTTTATACGTATTTTTAATCAAATTTAATAACGTATCAATCATATCTTCAATATAAATATGATGGGCAACCTTTGTATCCAAAATATTGCTCATAGAATTCATAAGTTCATCACGTCTATTCGTTCCAATCAGTTGTACAAAAATTTTTAGTTGCTTTTGAGTTACTGGCAATGTATTATCAATTGTAATATCGTTATAATTTAGCGTATTATTATTTGTAATAAATGCATATTTTCTCGCTACCACTGCTTCTTCATAGGCAATTCTAATATGTTCAAAAAGCGTATATTCACTGCTAATTCCAGCATAATTTAATTGCTCCTCAATCTCATGTTTCATATAAGTTGGGTAAATAGTTATCCACATTCCAAGAAGTTCCAAATTCAAGCTAACCTCTGTAGTTTTTAATTTATAACTAGAACAAACCACTTTGTAGGGGGTCTGGTTAATCCACAAATCACTCATTGTAGCGCCAATTTTATTAATTTGGTTTCTTGTAATATTTTGATGAAGTAAAATATAATGAATTTGCTCCTTAATATTTTCTTCCACTAGTTTAAGTTTATTATTTATTGTTTTTTTCTCACTTACGATTTTATTCATTTTATTAACTAATTTAAAGACCTCATTTCTATCAACAGGTTTTAAAATATAGTCAATAGCTCCCAGTTTTAAAGCGTTTACAGCATATGAAAAATCATCATACCCACTCAAAATAATAATTTCTGGCTTGAAAGGTAAATTTTGAAGCTCCTCAAGAAATGTAATTCCGTCCATCTTTGGCATACGAATATCTGTAAATATCCCGTCAACTTCCTGTGATTTTACAACCTCAAGAGCATCTTTTCCGTTTGAACACTCAATAATATTCTCAACTTCAACCCCAGAACGTTCAATCATACTTCTTAGACCTTGTCTAATTAATTTTTCATCTTCTACTAACAAAATTGTTTGCATAATAAACCCTCCTTATAATGGCAAGCGTAATATTACCTTCGTAAAACTATCTTGTTGCGACTTTATATTTAAGCCATACTCCTCCCCAAATAAAATTTTTATACGATCTTGTACATTTTTTAAGCCTATCCCTCTATCTTTATGGCTCAAAATTTTCCCGTTTATCCTCTGATTTAAAATATCAACCGTTTCATTACTCATTCCACAACCAAAATCCAAAACTTCTATTGTAAAACTTGTTGGGCTATCCTCTTTACACACTATATATAAGGAAGATTTTCCGTCAAGTTGCGAAAATCCATGCAATAATGCGTTTTCCACCAATGGTTGAATGCTCATTTTTGGAATTTCTTTATTTAATATTTCTGGGCTGATTTGAAGTTGAAGAGTTATATCATAGTCGTGTCTAAAATTCATCAAAGATATATAACTTTCAATATAATTAATTTCTTCATAAAGTTTCACTTTGCAAAAATCCGTTTTTATGCTATACCTCAAAAGTTTACCCAAGTGTGTAAGCGAGTCTGACACCTCATACACTCCTTCAATTTCGGCCTTCATTTTGATAGCCTCCAAAACATTATATATAAAGTGTGCGTTAATTTGATTTTGAAGAGCCTTAATCTCGGAGTCCTTTACCATCAGTTCTCTGGCCACAATATCTTCCATCAAACTATCAATATTATCCACCAAAATATTAATACTCTCACCAAGTTCACCCATCTCACCTTGACCAAAATCTCTCAATCTGATATCAAAATTTCCTTGTTGAATATTTTTTATAGCATCTAAAATTTCATAGAAGTTTTTAAATAAAATAGTTGTAGTTTTATTTATAACTAAAGTAACTATTATCACCAGCACACATATCAACACAAGTATAATGTTAGCCATTTTGCTAATTTTTTTATTCATAAAATCTAAACTATTTACTTTTACAATAAAATCGTTTAGCTCCTCAATATAAACATATCCAATTAGGGCATCTGGCGTTTGTATAACTCCCAATTGGTTCAAGTCAAAGCCATTTAAAAATTGACTTTCTCCCAAAAAAAACATATTTTCATTATTAATTTCTTGTATAACATATTGAGTTGGAATTGAAATTTCCACAATTCCAACTTGTTTTCTACTCATATCAATATATGGTGCAGTTAATATAATTATATCAACATCAAATATATCAACATCTTCTCTGCGATAATATTCAAAATTATTGCTAACTCCAAAATTCCATACACTTTCTTTCAAATTTGAAATGTAGTCTTGATTTTTATATCTACTTGCATTATATAATCTAGTCCCAATTTCCAAAAATTCGCCTTCTATATAAATTTTTATATCATGAATATATGGATTTGCATATACAATTCTATCTATACTAGAAATATAAGCCGTGTTAAAAGTCATAGTTTCTTGTAGTGAAATTACTTGATTATCAGTAATTTTTTGTACATATTGCTTCAAAGTGTTGTCTAGTAAGATACTTTGCATAGTCATTTGTGCTATTTGTTGAGACAAATTTAAGTTTTCACTTATTCTAGTTAAATTAGTTTCTAAACTTATAGTCTCTTGTTCAATTTCAAAACTTTTATGTAATCGACTAAATGCAAATATTACTCCGATGAGAGGTATGATTAGGATAAATGTATTGATAAATATAATTTTATAGCGTATTTTTAGCAAAGTTGCCCATTCAATTAAATTGTTCATAACTTTTCGCCTCCAAATATTATAACATACAAAAAAAGAAGATGCTATATTTAGGCATCTTCTTTTTTTATCAAATTTATTTAAATCCTAATTTTTCTTTATTTTCCTCTAATAATTCTTGTTGTACTGCCAAAAGTTTGTCATATCCAAGTGCATCTCTATCATTTACATATTTTTCAAAGATTGCATCAAATTCAGCTTCATCTTTTGCAAGCAATAATGCAGGTAATGTATTCCCCCATAATGTACTAACTTTTAGGGCAATTACTTCTTCTGCTGAACCTAATGCTGGGTTTAATCCATCATATTGTGAATTGAAAATTGTATATTGAGCTGCCCACTCTTCTAGTTGTAAGAATGGTTCTTTGCTAGCCTCAGTCCATTGTTGTTGCATTGGTAAATCTTGCATCATCCAAAATGTATCCTCTGCTCCATATTTTCTATCGTATGCCGCACGGTCACTATCAAGTAATTCTTGCACTTCTTTGTGTAAAACTGGTTGACCATTTACCATTTCATACATCTCACCTTCAACCCCAACTTTAATCATTCTTTGCCCATGCTCACTCATAAAGTATGACATAAACTGAATTGCACGTTCTGGGTCATCACAATTTTTAGAAATTAAAGTTACTGTCCACCCTTGAATACCAACCCCTGGAAGTGTGTGGTCATCTCCAGAAGAATTTTTTGGTCCATCAATTGCTACATAAATTGAGTCTGGGTCATTGTTAAATAAAATTTGTTGTTGAGTTGCCATGTCTGTACGTTGGTATAACATTGCAAAATATCTACCTTGTGCTTGCTTCTCTTCCATTTGTGACCTAGCATCAATAAATACATCATTAGCCAAAAGTCCTTCAGCCGTTGCTTCTCTAAACATTTTTAACCACGCGACATATTCTGGGTCAGTCATTCTATCATAAAGGTTTCCATCTTCATCTTCAAATGGAATTGCCAAGAAATTTTGCAAGAATAAATCTAAAGAAACATTTCCTGCATCGTTAAACTCATGTAATCCTAATGGAATAAGTGGCTGATTATTTACAGTTGGAAACATCTCTTTAGCTTTTCTTAGAGTGTCAATAAATCCTTCTGGCGTACTCATATCAGGGCTTCCAAGTGCCTCATACATATCTTTTCTAACTAAGAAAGTTTGGTTTGATGCAATATTATCATATTTTTCATAATCTTCTGGTGAATAAGATGAGTTTGGATATTGATAAACGTGGCCATCTTGACTTGTGTACCAACCAAGCCTTGCCTCATCAGCAACTTCAAAGAAATAAGGGTCGTATAATTCTGCTAATTCATCAAGAGCATAAATCATACCTGCATCAATCATTTCTGGAATTTGACCTTCCCACCAACCAAGAGTTAAGAGGTCTGGCAATGTATCAGAAGCAATCATAGTATTAAGTTTTTCAGCTTCATTTCCTGCTGGAATAATAAAGTTTACATTAACTCCAGTTTCCTCAGTAATTTTTTGGCTTACTATATCGTTCCCCCAAGGAGTTGTAAACCATGAAAAGTTAACATACCAACTTAAATCCGTTGGGTCATTATTAACAGTCCAACCCGGAATATCCTTTGAAACCTCAGTACTTGGTGCCGCTAACTCCTTTGTTGTATTTGAACTTCCACAACCTACTGCAAAAACTGAGATACTTGCTAACATCGCTAAAAATATTTTATTTTTCATAAAATCTGCCTCCTATTATGTAGGTTCACACTAATTATAATTACCAATATAAACTTTACCCAATTTATATTTTACCATAATTTAATAAATTAGTATTACCTTTATCTATACAGGTTGCTAAACATTAACCATAGTCTAACAACCTTTCCCCTATTAATAATACCCTCTCTCAAAAATGCCTTCCCAAAAGAGGGCTATTGCCTATTCTTTTACTGCTCCAATCATGATACCTTTTTCAAAATACTTTTGTAAGAATGGGTACACACATAAGATTGGAATAGTTGTAATTACCATTGTTGCCAATTTAATTGACGCTGAAGTTGTTGTTTGTGTTACATTTGTAGCTGCTGCCATCATTTGGTTTGAACCTGACTCTGCAACTATTCTATATAAGAAAGTTTGCACTGGCTGTAAATCTGGATTATTGATAAAGATTACACCTGCAAAATAATCATTCCAGTGGTAAACTCCTGTAAACAAAGCAATTGTTGCTAATACTGGTCTTGATAGTGGTAAAATGATTTTTAGGAAAATCGTCCAATCATTAGCACCATCTATAGCTGCTGACTCCTCCAAAGAAGCTGGAATTTCTTTAAAGAAGTTTACAAAGATAATTAGGTTGAAGAAGTTAAATAACGCTGGTAAAATATATACCCAAAATGTATCTAATAAACCTAAATTTTTGTATAATAAGAACGAAGGAATTAATCCACCACTAAAAAACATAGTCACTGTTCCCATACCCAAAAACCATTTACGCCCAATTAAGTGCGATTTTGACAATGGATAAGCTACCATAGCTGTAAAAAATACATTAGTTACTGTCCCTACAAAAGTTCTTGCAATTGTTATTCCAAAAGCTTTCATAAGACCTTCGTTTTGAAATACTGCTTCATAATTTTCTGTACTAAACACTCTTGGCCACCAGAAAATTCCACCTAACATTGCATCATTTCCATCATTAAATGAGTTTACAATGATATACCAAATCGGATATAGTGTAATAAAGCAAATTACAAACATTAATACGTTATTAAATCTATCAAACCAAATTTCGCCTTTAGTTCTTTTCATGCAAATCCCCCCTCTCTAAAATAGTGATCTACCTTGTAATTTCTTTGTGATAAAGTTTGCAATAACCAATAAAATCATTGCTACTACTGATTTAAATAATCCAATAGCTGTTGCATAAGAGTATCTTCCAGAACGCATACCCATTTTGTATACATAAGTATCAATAACTTCACTAGCCTCAGCATTTAATACGTTGTTTAAGATGAAAATTTGGTCAAAGTTTGAATTTAACATTCCAGCAACAGCAAGGATAAACATAACAGCGATAGTCCCTTTAATTGCAGGAAGTGTAATGTGCCAAATCTTTTGCATTTTAGTAGCTCCATCAATTGCAGCTGCTTCATACATTTGTTGATCGATACCAGAAATTGCAGCTATATAAATGATTGCTGACCAACCAAGTTCTTTCCAAGTATCAGAAATTACTGCTACCCACCAAAAATATTTTGGGTCTGCCAAAAATGCAATCGGCTCTTTTAAAATTCCAGTCATTACCAAAACTTCATTAATCATACCTGTATCTGATAACCAAGTAATTAATAATCCTCCAAGTACTACCCAAGAAATAAAGTGTGGAAGATATGAAATTGTTTGAATTGATTTTTTGTATCTTGCACTTCTTACCTCATTTACAAGTAATGCAAATAAAATTGGCAATGGGAATGCGATACAAAGTTTTAGCAAACTAATCCCTAATGTATTTTGCATAATGTTCATAAAACTTGGGTCTGTTAAAAACTCCTTAAAGTGGCTAAGCCCTGCCCAAGGCGCACCCCACATAGTACCCGTAATTTTGTAATCTTTAAATGCAATAATAATCCCACTCATAGGTATGTAATTAAAAATAAACATCCAGATAATTCCTGGCCACACCATCATTTGTAAATATTTTTGCTTTTTGAGGCGTTCGCCAAAGCTTGCTTTTGGAGCTGGTTTTGATACAGTTGACATTTTAAATTCCCCCTCTTCTAAAAATTCACCTAGATGTTCCCTCTATAATTTATACTAATTATTTAACATCTAGTACCGTTTGCTTTGTTATAATATTATTATAAAGTAGTTGCAAAAAATATGTAATGGTGCATTTTTTATAATAGGTATCCATTTTTTATTTTTAAAATTGCCCATACACAAAAAAATAAGCCCCCCAAAAGAGAGCTTATTCCTACTATACATACAAAATAATCTGTTCAATATTACTATTTTTATCAAAAATAGACTTGCTAATTTCTTTACTTAAAGTATAATTTTGGACACTTTCACTAGTTTTATCCCTAAATAAAATTTTTGCACCTAATACATCACTTTTTACATATTTAACCGAAGTTCCATAAATCATAAAGGCAATTTCACCATTACTATCAAATTCACTCTCACGCAAAAACTTAGGGTTAAAACTAATAATTCCATCACCAACTTTTACTCCAAGCTCACCACGGCGCATAATCACAGACTCTTTAACTTGCCCAGTCATTCCAGGCTGTTCACTGCTCCCAATAAATGAACTATGAGAGTATGGCTCAATTGGAATAGCCCCACATTGCTCAGGAGTTTTTCTAAATATAAACCCTTGTAAAATTTTGTGGTATTCATCATAAATTTTAGAAATATCCTCACCATTTGCTTCAGCACGTTGAATTGTTTCCAAAATAGCCAAAGCAAATTTTGCATTTTGATGCCAATATACACAGCCAATTCCTTCAAATTTATAAAAAACTTCACTACGTCCATTAAATTTTTTGTGACCAAATAACCTTTCAAATTCTACTATAAGTTTAGAAGTTTCATCTTCACAAAGCCCTAGTAATTCACACTTTTTACGCAAAATTTCTTCTGTTACAATCGAGCTATCAAAATGCAATTTTCCATTTATATCTTTAACTATAATTCCAGAAATTTCCTTCAAAGTGTTGACAGTATTTTTGTGTGTAAATCTTCTTGTCATCACCACAGGGTATAATGTATGAGCTTTTAATGTATCACTATATAAATTTTTACTCATATTATTAATTAAATCACAAGTTTGATTTGCATCTAAGTATCCACTTCCAATAATAGCTGATTGACCTTCCAACATATCTCTCATAGGTGTTACCGAAAAATCTTCGCCAAGCAAATTGTAGCTTACAAACACATCATTTTTATTTTGTTCTATAGTATAAGTAATTGCTCCTTTAGCAATCTTAATCCAATCCAAAATATCAGATTTCGCCAAAGAAACTTTGTTTCCAACTCCATTTTTATAAACTACTTCTCTATAATTTGAGAAAACTTCACCAAGCTCATCAAGTAAAATCTTTTCATTTTGAGCAAAGTTCCCATCATACTTTTCAAAAACAGCTTTTGTATCAACCAACCAGTTTGCAACGCTTTCAGATACATTATAGTTGTCATTCACAAATAATTTTTGAACAAAGTCTAAATATGCACTAATATGATAAACTGTTATCATCGACAATCCAATTCCTACAATCGCATTATTTGCATCATTCCATTCTGGTCTTTCGGTGTTCATCCAAATTCCTCCACCAACCATCAAATTAGAGAGTTTGCTAAGCACAGGAACTAGCAACTTTTCGGCCAAAGATACCGTTACAACTTGCTCATTTTCCATCAATAATTTAGCATCTGTTCCAAATTTAGTCACCAAATTATCAATTTTCAAATCCTTTTTCTCATCAAATAAAATTGTACTCTTTGGATTTTTTAAAATATCCTCATAAGGTCGAATAATGTATGGCACATTTGCATAACTAAAAATTTCCTTACTCATCAAGGTGTTTAGTTTCTCAGGATAATGATTATTAAGCCCTTCTAACAAACGAAGCAAATAAATAATTTGGTGGTCACCCCAATATCCAATGCCAGAAAATGGATCTTCTGGGTCTGGCTTTTCCCAATCAATGCCCTCTGTATTAATGCGATAAGGGTTATAACCATCAATTGTAGACGCATTTACAAATTTTGCTACCATATTTTCGTAATATTGAGGGAATGACAGCCCAAGAGCCTCCCAATTTTGGAAAATATCACGCCAATTCCCCTCATAACTAATTTTTCTATTCCCTTGTTCATCTTTCAAATCTATATTAAATTTATTCCATGGTCTTGATGGATCGCCATGTCTTCTCGAAAATGTAAGTGGCATATATTCCAAAGCTAATCTATTTAATACAGGATTTTTTGTGCAAATTTCTTTTAATTCATCAATAGTTTTACAGTTTTTAACTTCCTCATCAACTACAAAATTTTTGATACGAATTTTTACAAATTTTTCAAAATCCTTATAATCAAAGTTATACCCGTCCTCAAAAAGCCCTCCTCGCATTACATTATAAAGCGTATTTACATAATGTGAAGCGTCCATTACTTCATCACCCGTAGTTTGAATTCCATCAGCTTTTTGTACAATTTCAATAATATTTGCTGTTCCTTGATTAATATTTTCAAATACACTAGTAAAATCTTGTTCTTCTACAAACTTTATTAATCTCTCAATTTGAGAATGGTCATAACCAACATCTAATATAAATGAGTATTGTAAATTTTCACCACTATTAATTTTTGCAGTATGATTAATAAAATACCCTGATTTTGTTCCATAAGTTTCTCTACTCATATCCAATTTTTCACCAGCTATAAATTTTCTTACAACATCAGGATTTAAATGCACTTCAGAACTCAAAGTATTGTATGCAACATTCGCCTTCATCATCTCAATAGGATTTGGTGTATCATTAATTGTTGTCGTTAATGAATAAATCGCAAGTCTATCCCCCTCAAGTTCTGAAGCTTTGTAGGCATCAACCAAAGTAGAACGGTCATTTTGAAGAGTCTGATTTACTCCATAAGGCAAAATATTTGATAGACCGTCTAAAATTTCAACTTCTCTACTCTCTCCAGCATTAGTAAATTTAGAAGTTTTTACAATTCCATAAATTTCGCTACTTTCATATTTGTAACTATAAGTTAATTGTAAATCATGGTTTACTTCTTCCAAAATTACACTGTTAGAATAGCACGATTTATAAATATTTCTAGTAATATCATACTTTGCAACTGCTCCTTGTTCAAAAGGTTGCCACATAATATCGTCAATTTTAACTATAGTTTTAGAACCTGTTTCATAGTCTAAATTTAGCTTGTCATTCGTTGTATATGGAAAAATATTTTGAGTACTATTTTTGCGACCAGCCGTTACTCCTCCATTTGATGACATGAAAAGCCAAATATCATTAGAAGATACTACTTGGATAAAAAATGGAGCTAATTTTTGCGCATTGCTAACTTTGTAATATGGTACATTATCAATATTTACAAACATATTTCACCTGTTCCTTCCTTATTATATGTGATTTAAATATTATCTCACTTTTACAAATAACTTTCTAATTTTCGATTGAGATTATTTCAAGTTCAAAAGTTGAAATCCAAATTTCATGATGATCCGCTTTTTTTGTCCTCTGCTTAAAATTTTCAAATAATTAAACCCCACCTTATTTTTAATAATTTAAAGTGAGGTCTAATTTATCTGGCTAAATTTCAAATTTTATAATTGGATAAACTCAATTTTTTGGATATCCAATTCATCAGCTAGCATTTCAAGTCTCAAATTATAAACGCCTCTCTTTAATCTGATATCTGCCAATTTTTTAGTTTTATACGCCCCTCCAGTATTTCCAACCTGAATAGTTGTCATCAATTTTTCATTAAGCCAAATGTTACAAGTAGTTTGAGCAACTCCAATAGCAGTTCCCTCATACGTTACATCTACTTGGAAATCACCATTTTCCTCAAAGTAAAAGTCGTGTGATTTTTCAGTAACAATCAATGTATTATCATCTAAATTTGGACTATCTCCTTCATTTGGTTCAAATAATTGTGGCTTACCAAATACCAGCCCCTCACGAGTCATAGCCTGTGTAATTAAGGCAAAATTGCAAATATTGATAGCACATTTTTGAAGTTCAGCAATACAAAGTTTACCTTCCTCTAAATTTCGACTCAAGTTATCGTTATTTTCATTGTTTTCAGCACCATAATTTCCAACAACCATGTACACATCATTTTGAGATTTTACCATACTTGCCACATTTTCACGTGTGCCTTCAC
>MDSP01000112.1_pt1 | contig 17915 bp, 19 predicted proteins | sample 1005811 | NCBI WGS metagenome assembly MDSP01 (sample SAMN05526596, study PRJNA338239) | gut metagenome | isolation source: stomach gut content | host: Naso elegans | place: Saudi Arabia: Red Sea | collected 2011-04
TATGTGGTCAGTAATCCAATTGATTGAAAAAACAAGCATATCACGGATAACTTTTTCGTCCATTTCGGTATCCAATTTAAGAATGATTTTATCTAGCTGATCAATAAATTCCTCATGCAATGCTAAGTGACTAAAAAACTTACTATATTTAGCTTTCAGCATAATTTCTTCTTCTTGTTCAAAATGAAACATAGTATAGTCTTTTAGTCGTTGTATTAAGTTCATTATACTATCGTATTTATCAACCTCATACGCTGTTAGCAGTTCTTCCGTTTCTTGTGCTATATCAAACAACACTTTGTGCTGTGCATCAATCGTTTCATTTCCTACTTCATATTTATCTAGCCACTTAATCATAAAACACCCCTTTCAGTCTTGGTCAGTTGTTGTTGTTTTGTCGTCTGGCTTTTGCGAGGCAAAAACGGCAATAACGACAACTACTATTATAACACCAATTATCCAATATGCAATAGTATCACCTTCTTGCACATTTTTTGGAATATCTCCTGAAATGCTATATAAAATATCGTCTTCTGATGGATACATTCCAAACGTTAAAACATCAACAGGTATCCCCTCGCCATTATAGTTATAGTCACCATTGTCAAGCTTTATAAAATCTATGTTACTGCCTACTAAATGCGAGTTTTGTCCATGAACTTTTATATCTATATTTAATGTACCAAAATTAGTCCAAAGTTTTGCTGGCTCTAAAAAATATACTATATTATATATATTATGCGTGTTTTCGCTGTTGTATCCTATATTGATGGAGTATGTTATGCTTAGTTCTAACGTTTGATTTGGGGCAAAATCTACATTATATTGAAGCGCCACAACTCTATCGTGTATTATATTTTCAAAGATACTATTTTGTTGTGAAATAATTTTTAATAGTTCGTTTTGTGTATGATTGTCAAGTTCGTTATATATATAATTTGAGGCTTCAGCCAACAAAATTTCTTTGTGCGAAACTACAAATTGCTGGATTTCATATTCAACGTCCAATATTTCACCATCTACATTATAGCAAATAATTTCGATATTAGATGGCTGTTTGCTTGTGATAAAGCTTGGCGGCGCATCTTGATTTGCATATAACGTAAAATGTTGAATATCATCTGTTACTTCTATATTATCGCTTTCAAAATAAACTTCCACTTCTACTTTATCAACTTGACTTGGCACAGCAACGACATGGTTAATGTAGTCGGTATCTACAAATTTTGGCGTTTCTTCCAAGTGTGTTAATATGTTTGTGAATGAAATTCTGTTTGGGTGCACATATTCTGATATTTTGTTTGCAAAGTATACTTTTGACGGGGTGGGCTTTCCATCAACTGTTATTTGCACAAGATTTTCATTGTTTAAATAATTGCAAATCGAACTTGGAAACGGAAACAACATAGTTATGCTTTCATCTTGCGATGTGGGGTTTTGCATTGTGTACGTCGCTGTCACCGTGCCTTCGTTTAAGTTTGTGGCAAAATCAAACGTTAAATTTTGGTGTAAGATGGCGATAGGGCAGTCGCTATCTATTGTCCGTGTGTTGTATGAGGCAAGTTCGTTTGTAATTATCGGGGTTGAGTTGGCTAGTGTTTTTGTTGGTAAAGTTATAATTATTAGCATTGCTAGTACTCTAAAAAAAATCCTTTTCAAGATTATTGCCTCCTTTTTGAAGTATTATACCAAAAATTGAAACTTTTATTCATTTTGTAGTGTATGTATTTTTCGCTATTTGGGAAAATCGTCGCACATTAAAAATAAATTGCGTCAAATATCAAGCTCACAAAACGCCATTATAAAGGAAGAAATAGCCTATATTTTTACCGATGAAATAATTGCAAATGAGCAGATAACTAGCATAGTAGCACTTATCGAACAATTTCCAGTGCCTGAAAAAGACATACTATCAGCATATTATTTGGATGAACAAAAACTTGCAGAAATAGCAACAGCTTTGCAACTGCCACTATCGACGGTAAAATCAAAATTATATCGTTCACGTGATAAATTACAAAAATCTATAATTGACGGAGGATTTTATAATGGACATTAATACAGAAAGGGTTAAACAACTAACTATGAACAAAGTCAAAGAAAGCAAACACACATCATATCCAACAAAAGCATTAAAATTTTGTGCATCGCTAGGAGCATTTATTATTGCAAGTAGCGTCACAACGTATACATTTGCAGGTCCCGAAACACGTGGCTTTATACAAGAGCGACTGGGGCTTGAAATCGGCGAAGTTCTTCTTGTTGGCGAATCAATTAGTAGTAAAGACTATATTTTTACCGTTATAGATTTTGTTTACGATGGCAATCAAGGTACTATGACATACGGTGTAACTGCAAAATCCAACAAAGCAAAAGAAACTTTTTATACTGATAGGCTTTTTGAAAAAGTTGGGCACATTAGTATGGCTGGTAGCACAGGGCAACTTGATATAGACGGCGAGGAATATACGCAATTTTTTACGCAAACATTCACACATAATGTCGACGAAAAACGTGATTGTCTTATATTTTCATTTGAGGATATAAAAAATATGATAAACATTCCGCTTACCCCTACGATTGAAACTGCACAAATCGCCATTGACGTTCCGTCGCATAGCAATTATGGCACTAGTTATCACAAACTTGTATATTCAAAACTAGGGTTCACGCTTGTAGGTACAGAGCAAAATGATGCGGTTTCTCCCCAAAATATAACTATTGATTTTGTATTAAAAAATGGCGAAACAATAAATTTTGTTAATCATATAGACCACGACTACTCTCAATATATGCCAACAGATTTTTCTGGGTCAGAAGATTTTGATTGGAAGCTTCAAATGATTGACGGCGAGAAAAAATTGGTGAAATACGCTACAAACTCAGTATCTCTTGTGTCAGATGAAAAAAATATAATTAATGAAGTTAATGTTGAATGGCTTGCTGGGAGCAGTTTGAGTGGCTATAATAACGGAAATTACATGCGTGAATCTAAGTTTTCATTCACAAAATCATTCGACTGGGATAATGTAGCCAAAATTATTATAAACGGTACAGAAATTGAGCTATAAAAAACGGGGCGACTATTCGCCCCTAAAGTTTTAGTTCCCCATTGGAAGAACAATTCCATTATAGTTATCATTGATAAAGTCAGCCACATCATCACTTTGAAGTGCGTCAACAAGATATTGGATTGCTGCGTTATCTTTGTTTGAACTGTGAGTTGCAACTATGTTCGCATACAAAATTGCAAATTCCGAATTTTTATCTTCTGTTGCAAGAATCAGGTCAGCAATTCCACCGTCAAGAGCATAGTTACCGTTTGCAATTCCAAAGTCAACTTCTTGAATTATTCTTGGAACTTGTGCCGCCTCAATTTCAACAAAAGTTATATTGTACGGATTGTCGATAATATCGTTTGGTGTAGCCTCAAGTCCAACTTCTGGGTCCAGCACAATTATCCCAAGACTTTCAAGTAACGCAAGTGCACGAGCCTCGTTTGTTGTATCGTTTGGTATTGCAATTTCTGCCCCACCTTTTTGCAAGTCTGCAATAGATGTGCTTTTTCCTGCATAAATTCCAAGTGGCTCAAAATGTACCATTCCAACAGAAACGATGTCTGTTTGATTGTTTTCATTGAAGTTTGTTAAATAAGGAACATGTTGGAAAAAGTTTGCGTCCAAATCGCCATCTTCAACAGCAAGGTTTGGTAAAACATAATCTGTAAATTCTTCAATAATAAGTTCAATTCCGCTTTCAGCCAACACTGGCTTAACAAATTCCAAAATTTCAGCGTGCGGTGCAGGCGATGCCCCTACAACTAACTTAGAGCTTGCTGGCGTTGTATCGTTGTTTGCTGGCGTTTCAGATGCCGTGTTGTTCGCTGGAGTATCGTTCGTTGCACTACTTGATGTTCCTCCTGCGTCCCCACTTGAGCAACCTGTTAATAATACTAATGATCCTACTAATAATGCTAATTTTTTCATTTTTATACCTCTTTCTATGTTATCTAACTTTTTTGTCGATTTTTTTCGCAATATAATTGCATGCTAATTGAATAATTTGAACCATAACTACTAATATAACTATCGTCTGCACCATCGTATCGTATTGATATCTATGGTATCCATAACGTATTGCGATGTCCCCAAGACCGCCACCACCAACGGCTCCAGCCATTGCCGAATATCCGATAAGTGTAATTATCGTAATCGAAAGCCCTCTCACGATACTTGGAATAACTTCTGGAATCATAACTTTAAAAATAACTTGCTTTTTGTTGCACCCCATAGCTATTGCCGACTCGATAAGCGTGTTGTCAACTTCATGTAGTGATGACTCTATCATTCTCGCAACAAAAGGGGCAGCCCCCACAACTAGTGGCACGATTGCCGCTGTTGAACCAATGCTTTTTCCAACTATCATTCTAGTGAACGGTATTAGAGCGATAAGCAAAATTATAAACGGTATCGACCTAACGATATTGATTATAAAACCAAGTGTTCCATTTACAATTTTGTTTGGCATAATGCTTTTTTCATCTGTAATTGTTATAAGCACACCTAGTGGTACGCCTATTAAGTACGCTAAAAATGTTGACACGAATGTCATATATAAAGTTTCAAGTGTTCCTTCTAGCAAAATTTCTGCCATTTTTTATGCTCCTTCACCTAGAAATTGTTTTGTTATATCCGCTTGTGGATTTTTTAACACATCAGAAACTGCCCCTTGCTCCACAAGTTTACTTTTGTCTAATACAATTACTTTACTGCATATACTCTCAACCACATCTATATCATGCGTGATAATTATAATTGTAATCCCAAGTTCCTTATTTATTTCTTTTAAAAGATTAAGTATCGAACGTGTTGTAAGACAATCTAATGCCGAAGTTGGCTCATCGCATAAAAGAATTTTTGGGTCATTCGCCAGTGCACGAGCGATTGCGACCCGCTGTTTTTGCCCTCCGCTTAACCTTGCTGGATACTCAGTTGCTTTGTTTCCAAGCCCCACTAAGTCTAACAATTTTGTAACTTTAGGCTCAATCACACTTTTTGGGATTTTGTTAATTTCCAGCGGTAACGCAACATTTTTAGCAACTGTTTGTTGCATCATCAAATTATATCCTTGAAATATTGTACCCAAACTTTTGAAATATTCTATTTTTCCTTTTGCATCTAAACTTGCAATATTTTTTCCATCAACTTCAATTGTTCCTGCTGATGGAATTTCAAGACCGCCCATACATCTAAGCAACGTGCTTTTTCCAGCACCACTTATTCCTATAATTCCAACAATTTCACCTTGGTCAATTTGCAGATTAATATCATTTAGAACTGTCAATTCTTTATTATTAGCAATAAATTTCTTACTCACGTTATTAATTTTAATCATTGTATATCCCCCTCACTATTTTTTCTATTTATTAGTTTTAGATTGTATTTTTATGTTGACTTTCTTATTGTTTAGTTTCACAATATGTGCAGGACACCCAACAGCCGTTGCATTTTTAGGCACATCTCCAAGAATTACAGCATTTGAACCGATTCTTGAATTTTCTCCTATCGTTATATCCCCAATAACTTTTGCTCCTGCCGAAACAAGTACATTATTTTCGAGCGTAGGATGTCTTTTCCCTACATGCTTACCCGTACCCCCTAGCGTGACTTGATGAAATATCGTAACGTCATCGCCAATAACAGCAGTTTCCCCAATAACTACCCCCATACCGTGGTCGATAAACAGCCTTTTACCGATAGCAGCCCCGGGGTGTATTTCTATACCCGTCATAAAACGTGAAACTTGTGACACTACTCTTGCTAAAAAGTAAAATTTTTCTTTCCATAACTTATTTGCAATACGGTGCAAAAATATAGCATGAACACCCGGATACGTTAAAATTATCAATAATGTGCTTGTTGCTGCTGGATCTTTTTGCTTGTAAGTGTCAATAAACTCTTTGAAATCAACAGTCATACATTATCTCTCCCCATATAAAATTGTTGATAAATACCTTTCGCCGTTATCTGGAACTATAAATAATATTTTTGTGTCTGGCGTAGCAGTTTTTGCTATATCATAAGCTATTTTGTAGTTTGCACCACCTGAAAAACCAGCCAAAATTCCTTGCTCTGTACCAAGTTTTCTAGCAAATTGAATTGCATCTTCATCTGCTATAGTTCTAACTTCGTCTATAACATCTAAGTTTAGTATTTCTGGCTTAAACCCAGCCCCTATACCTTGAATTTTGTGCGGACCTTTCGTTCCTTTTGTAAGTATTGGTGACGCTTCAGGCTCTACCCCTACAATTTGTATGTTTTTGTAGTGTTCTTTAATAACTTCACCTGTTCCTGTAATCGTCCCCCCTGTACCTATTCCAGCTACAAAATAATCTAATGTGTCGAAATCTGCAATAACTTCTTTTGCTGTAGTAGATTTATGTGCTACTACGTTGTTTTGATTTTCAAACTGACCTAGCATAATATGGTTTGGTTGCGTAGTCAATTCTTTCGCTTTTGCAATAGCTCCACCCATACCATCTGCTGCCGCCGTCAATACCAGCTCTGCTCCATATGCTTGCATAATATGTCGTCTTTCGATGCTCATACTTTCTGGCATCACAATTTTGCATTTGATACCAAACGATGCTGCCAACATTGTTACTGCAATACCTGTGTTTCCGCTAGTTGGCTCAACTATTGTTGTTTCGTCGTTTATCGTTCCTTGTTTTTTTAGAGCATCTATCATATATAGTGCGGCTCTATCTTTTACAGAACCTCCAGGATTAAAAAACTCAAGCTTAGCATACAACTGCCCTGTCACCTCAGGTGCATTCACTCTAATAACTGGTGTATTTCCTACTAATTCAAATAAATTGTTGTAAATCATAACTTTCCCTCCTAATTTAAATTTTCAACTAAAAAGCTCTCACCCTTATATAGACACATCGTTGATATATCTGTAAAAGGACGAGAGCGTTAGTCGCTTCCGTGTTACCACCTTTTTTCGCTTATATTTCGCAATATAAACCTTATCGAGTACATACATACTCTATCGCTGTGACGGGCGAACCCCGTTGTAGCCTAAGTGTTTACTCACCTCGGTACACCGCTCCAAGACCATCTTCCGCAAGCACTCCATTCCTACTCTCAGCATATGTAGGTTCTCTGTAAACTTTGTGGTTTGCATACTCTTCTTTTCATTGCGTTTGGCAATACTATTAAGTTGAATTTGATTTTACATCACTTTTATAGGTATGTCAAGAATAATTTAAAAAAAACATAAAATAATTTTTTTATACTTTCTGTATAATCCGTTTTATACGCAGGTTATACCTTGTTTTGCAACGTTTTTTATAGTTAAGTATTAACAAAAATTTCTAAGTTAATTCTACTATTTTTAGTCGGGTAATTCCGTTATATTCTAATTCTTCGTCATAAAAATCTTCAAATTCAAGTTGCAATTTATTTAGTTGTTCTTTAGACATTTCTGGATCTTCATCACCAAGTTTATTTAGTGCGTCACGTCTAGCAAGTCTAACAACAAGTTCATCATAAAATACTTGATCCTCATATGCATTTATCCACTCACTAACTTCTGAACTTTCATAAGCATGAGTTGGCATAAATTCGCTATATTCTTCATCAAATTCAACAATATTTTCTAAGCCATTTTCTTTAGCTAGTCCAAATATTTTTTGTTCTAAAACAGAATGAGGCAAAATGCGTTCTTCTTTGGCTCTCATTCCATTTATTAATAAATTTCCAGCATACACTAAGTCTATCAACGTTTTAAATTCGTCTTCAGTTAATTCTAAATTCATATTTTTCTCCTTTATTCAACAACTACAACATTTAATTGGTGTGGTCGTAGTTTATATATCATGTCTTTTCTTTCAACTATAATTACGGCTTTTTCAGCAAGTTTTTCATCAGTACAAATTTGGCTCAATAATTCTTTAGTTGGATTAATAGCAAATGGTTTTCCGACCATACTAAGCATAGTAAAATCACCTGCTGTGTCCCCATATGCATAACTTTTTGTTAGATCAATATCATATTTTTCAACCATTTCAAGTATAGCTTGCTTTTTGCTAACAGCGTCCCACATCGGAATAACATTGCCAGTATACTTGCCAGTATCATCTTTTTGATATATAGTTCCTCTATAATCATCAAGTTGATATTTATTCGACATTTCTCTAACAAGTTCGATAGGCGAACCTGATATTGCAACAACTTTATGTCCACGTTCTTTATGCCATTTAATTCTATCCCTAGAAAAAGTATACACCCTGTCCCCCTTCTGGTCTATAACTTTTTTTGCAATATACTCCATATGATATGGGGATAAGCCTTTAACAGCCTCAGTATAAACGTCAACCATAGTAAGCAAATACGTGTCATATTCACCTTGTCTTTTTGCCCATTTAAGATATGCTGGCTTAATATGCTGCTCCCATCTTGCTTGGTCAATCATTTCATATTTAATAAGTTTTTTACACAACTCTGTAATTAATCCTTCTCTATAAATTGTCCCATCTATATCAAAAAATGCTACTATATTACTCATAATATCACTCCTTCTACTTAAAAGTGGCGGACTATTTTGTCACACCACTTATTATTCTACATCTATTAGATTTTATTATACGTAGGCAGGTTGTAAATATACTTTTATTTTTTCCACTCTATTAAATTTTATTTTATTTACTTCAAAAGTTACATCTTTATAATTAGCTTTGGCATCTTGTGTCGGCATATTTCCTATCAAATGCACAACAAATCCGCCTATTGTCTCAAAGTTTTCGGTATGAATATCTAATTTAAAATATTTATTTATAGCATCAATATGAGTTAACCCATCAACGATATACGTCCCATCTGCTATTTTATAAATTTCCTCATATTCTTCGTTGCGTTCATACAGCATATCATTTGCCATATCTTTTATTATATCACTAATTGTTACTATCCCTGCAAAATCTCCATACTCGTCAATCAATATTGCCATATGATTGTTAGAGCGGTGAAGTTCAATCAAAAGTTTATCTACACTTTTAGTTTCTGGTACAAAATAAGGTTGTTGTATTATCTCTAATATATCAATATTTTTTGCATCTTGGTTCAAAAGTATGCTCAGTATATCTTTTTTTTCTAATATTCCTATTATGTTGTGTGTATTTTCTTTGTATATAGGATATTTTGAATAATCATTTTGAATGACTTCTTCAATTATATCTTCTTTAGATTCTAGTATATCAAACATAATACATTCAACTCTAGGTGTCATTATTGACTTTGCTTGTCTGTCCATATTTAAGATGTCACTTGTTAGCACTTCGATTTCTTGACAAAGTTCTTGCTTATTTAATATCTTTTTACTTAGCCATTTTATCAATCTTTCAAAATATTTATGCCCCAAAATTATCCCTAAAATTAATGATATAAGCGATACTACAACGACTTGACTTTCCAAATAATATTCCCCCTATATTTATTTATAGGTTACACTATATGTTGATACAGGGGTTTAATATTCGTAGTTTTATCTATTTTTTTTAGATAATAGCCTTAATTTTTCGTAAACTTTTGTCTCAATTTGCTTATAACTTTCTCCCATAAGCAGTTCAAGTCCTTGCTCATATCTTCTGATAGGATAAATATGAAATTTTCCTTCTTTAATTGCTTGAATAATTTCTTCACTTAATACTAAATCACGTTGATTTTGATATGGAATAATTACTCCTTGATCTTTTGTAAACCCTTTTTCTTTGCACGCCCTAAAAAAGCCTTCTATTTTTTCAGTAAGTCCCCCTACTGGTTGAATTTCTCCAAATTGATTGATTGAACCTGTAACTGCTAAATTTTGATTTATTGGTACACGTGATAAACTAGAAATAATCGCATACAACTGTGCACTTGATGCACTATCCCCATCTACACCTGAATAATTTTGCTCCATACATATTTTACAACTTAAACTTGGTTCAAAATATTGTGCAAAATGATTTCCCAAAAATCCTTCTATAATCTCAATACCTTTTGTATGAATATTACCGCTCATATCTGATGCTTTTTCTATATTGATTACACCTTTTTGCCCTCTATAGGTGGTTGCCGTAATTTTAACTGGTTGCCCAATTTTATTTTCACCCACATTGTAGACAGCAAGACCATTTATTTGCCCAATTTTACGCCCTTTAACATTAAGCAAAATTGTATTTGTCTTATAATTATCTTTAATATTTCGACTAACTTTACCCATCATAGTTTTTTTAAAGGCAATTGCTTCTTCAATATTTTTTGCCGTAATAGTTGAGTTTGCAATTGAATTTGCTTCACGTATTAGTGTATGAATAGGAGTTATATTTGTACTTAGCTTATCACTTCGACTTTGGTTATATCGTATCGCTTTTAAAAGAGCCTCACAAGTTACAGGACGCAATTGCTCTTGCTCACATTGTTTTTTTATCTTATAGCCAATCTTTTCTATAGTTTGTTTTGTATAGCTCATTTCATCTTCAAAGTCTACACGTAGCTTAAATAATTTAGAAAATTCGTTGTCATAGATATTTAATGTTTCATATAGGTGATGACTTCCTATTAATATTACTTTCATAGGAGCATTAATAAATTCTGGTTCAATATACTTTGTAGTTGTAATAGATGTCGTTTGTGGACTTTGCATTTTTATAACACCATCTCTTAACGTTGCTCTAAGAGCTTGCCACCCTCCAACCGATTCAACCAAATCTTCAGCTCTAATAATCAAATATCCGCCTATTGCTTGATGTAATACCCCGGCTTCTATTGACATCACATTTATTTTAGACAAGTCTTGGTCTGGCATAACTTTTATGCTTCCGACTAATTTCCCGTATGATAAATCTCTATCTGTAATTATTGGCATAGTTGTATTAACTGAGTTATCAACTAAAAGATTTACTTCATATTTTAATAGCAAATCATTAACTGTTTTTCGTGACAATATAGGAAAAAATTCGGGAATGCGTTCGTCCGTATCAGTTGGCATAAACAGCTCTGAATTTTCTAATATGTCATTAAATATTCCTTCAAAATATTCCTCTAATTCTGGATAATGCCTATATTTTGTTTTTAAACACTTAATCAAACACATAACTTCTTTTATTAGTTTCTCATCTAACAAATTTATCAACTCAAGTTCTACATCTGCTTCTACTTGTTGCAAATGTTCGATCGTTTCTTTAGCTAAACAAGCTAAATCATTAGAATTTTGTCTAATTTCTACCTCATTTAATTGACAATCTTCTTGTTCAACAAAAGATATTCCACCATCAACTATATTTAATATGAACCCTAATTCTTTAGCTTGCTCTGCTAAAATTGTTAACATCAAGTTTTTCTCATACTCTAATTCTGTGATTTTACTCTCTTTAACTTTTTGTATATCTATACTATTTAGTTGATTTGCTAACTCGTTTTTTACAAAATAAGAAAACTCCTTCATGTCATCTTGAAGTATAGTCCCATCGCCAGCCTCCATATATATTATACGTGGTTTTGACGGGTTATTAAAATTATATAAATAGCACAAATCATTAGGCACTTTACCCGTTTGTGCGTTATCTTCAATTATTGATTTAATTTCATCAAAAAAATCTTCACAAGCTTCTGATGTCACATAAATGTTATACCCTTTATGGTTTAAGTTAAGACCAAACTTTAATGCTTCTATCGCTTCTTCTTGACCTATAATTCCGTCTGACCCATCGATTTGTTCAGTAGTTTCAAACGAAAAATCAGAAGGTTGATATGAACTGCACAACTGCTTCCAAGACATCTCTTTTCTTTTTATCATATTTTTCCCCTCCTCTATAATACTATATTCAAAGGGGCTTATACTCTTTACTACAAAAAACGATATTTTTTGACATAACAGGTACTGCATAAAAATATATGCAGTACACTCAATTATTTATAGATAGTCTTCTTGTGCTGGTAATACAAACATCTTAATCATTAGATATGAAAAAATACAAAACCAAGTTATTAATAAAAGTGGTCTTATCTTTTTACAAGTATCTGAAAATGTGCAGCCTATAATAACACCTACAAGCATAATAGATGCTTTTAAAAGTGTCCATTCTTCAACTCCAAATTCAGATACTTTGTCATTTACTAAGTCGATCATATCGCTCATGTGATTACCCTCCTTTTTAGTTTGATTTCTATATTATAACCCATTTTCTGTTATTAGCATAGCATCTCCAAAACTAAAAAATCTATACTTTTCATCAACAGCAGTGTTGTAAGCATTTAATATATTTTCTTTTCCGCACATAGTGGCAACAAGCATTATTAATGTTGATTCTGGCAAATGAAAATTCGTTATTAATGAATCTACGCATTTAAACTTATATCCAGGATATATAAAAATATTTGTCCAACCACTTGATGGGGTAATATATCCCGTGTCATCAGCATTTGTTTCTAACGTCCTTGTGCTAGTAGTTCCGACCGATATAATTTTCCCGCCATTTTTTTTAGCTGTGTTTAAGATATTTGCATTTTCCTCGTCTATAACATAAAATTCTGAATGCATCTCATGTTCTAATACATTTTCTACTTTGACTGGTCTAAATGTCCCTAGCCCTACATGAAGTGTGATGTACGCCACATATACACCTTTATTTTTAAGTTGTTGTAATAACTCGTTAGTAAAATGTAGCCCTGCTGTTGGAGCAGCCGCACTGCCATCAAATTTAGAGTACACAGTCTGGTATCTTTCTTTATCTTCAAGTTTTTCATGGATATATGGAGGTAACGGCATCTCTCCTAATTTATCCAAAACTTGCTCCCAAATTCCATCATATTCAAAACTTGCTATCCTTTTTCCGTCTTCTATTATATTTTCGATTGTTGCTGTTAAAATTCCGTCACCAAATACAATTTTATCGCCAACTTTAGCTTTTTTTCCTGGCTTAACTAGAACTTCCCATTTTTTCTCATCTAATCTAGTTAATAAAAGAAACTCAACTTTTCCACCTGAACTTTGTTTTTGACCAAATAATCTTGCTGGTATTACTCTTGTATTGTTAAGAACTACACAATCCCCCTCTTGGATATAATCTATTATGTTATAAAACTTTGAGTGCGTTATTTCGCCACTATTTTTATTTATAACCATAAGTTTTGAGGCTGTTCTGTCTTCTAAAGGTGTTTGTGCTATTAAATTATCTGGTAAATCAAAGTAAAAATCTGTGGTTTTCATCCCGTTTCTCCTATAAGTTTATCTAATTTCTACGCCTTGGTAGTAGTATTGTATTATTTCTTTATAAGTATAACCTGCTTCAGCCATACCTTTAGCACCACTTTGGCTCATGCCAACGCCATGCCCCCAACCTTTCCCATATATAGTAAAATCACCATAAACTACTTCATAACTTTCTTTTTCAGTGTTTAAAGTAGCATACGTAATTATTGGTTCATTTAATTGTTCTAAGTTGTATAAGTCGCCAAATTCATCTAACCACGGTGTCAATATTGTTTTTGAAGTAGCTCCTTGTACAAAAATCATTTCTGATAGCGGTGCACTCGCCATATGATTTGAAACCGTTATTTCTTCAACATCTTGTTGAGTTGTGCCAGATGCAGACGCCACATAAAGCGAGTGGCTTGACGTTGGACGTTGGGCAGACGGGTTACTTGTTTCTTGTTGTACTACTTCAAAACTGTTATTAAAGTCTTCACTATATGGGCTAAAACTATACATCTGACTGTTCAAAACTCCATCTGAAAAGTTACCAAAAAAATTACGTGTATCCAAATAATTTAGTACATAATTACTATTACTTCCTACTATTTGAAGTTCAGAAACACTTCCACCATCACCACGTTCTGTAATTTTTACCGCTTCAATTGTGCCTATATTTTGTCCTAGTCTATTTAAAACGTTGCTAATTTCGGCAAATGTAACATCTCTTTCCCACGGCTGTACAAACGGATCTGTTTCATATATATCTGGAACTGCTTGTAAATACTCAACTTCGTTACCCCATACATATTTTGCATTTTCTGTGTAGCCACCACTTGTCGAAAAATATAATGCTTCAGCAACTTGCCCGTTATACATTACAATCTCGCCTTTTGTGCTATTCACCGCACTCGTACTTCTAGGGTCTTCTTTTGATATACCCCCATAAACTTGGCTATTTGTTGTATCAACCACATCATATCCATACGCATCAAATCTGCCAGTATAATAAGTTGCTACCGTTCTAGCAACAACTGCCTGTGCTTTTAGCGCCTCCGTCGGCCAGCTTGCACTCATTTCTGACGGCACTACCCCATACAAATATTCTTCAACATCAACCACATTGACCGCCGTAAGCCCATTTCTACCCGTAACAAGTTCTATAGCCCCTCTATATTTGTTGCCTCCAACTGTAATAACTGGAAAATTATAATCATCGTCTGTACCCATAAATGCTATAGATCTTTCGCCATAAGTTGTTATTAAAATAGTTTCACCATTTTTATCCAAAATTTCTATGTAGGTGTCCGAATTATGTGGTCTAATCATTATTAAATTGTGGTCTAGCGAACCCGTTTGCACAAATTTATCTCCGTCCATATACCCTGTTTTTATAGGCGTGTCACTTTCGATAGTTATAGTTTTTATAGATTCAAGTCCAACTCTAATGTTGTTCGGACTGCTTGCAAATACACTGTTATTTGGCATAATAGCCATTATCCCCACGACAGCTATCGTTACAAATTTTTTAATCATTTTCATACCCCTTTTTAATATTTTTATTCAAAACAAAAAGACATAAAAATTATGTCCTTTTATTTTTGCTTTATCTTATACCACTTCTTCAAGTGATAAAAATTGTACTAACGCTTCCGTCGCTTCTTTTTCGTCTTCCCCGTCAACTACTAGTTCTATACTTTCCCCTTTTATAGTACCTAGTGACATCATACCCATAATACTTTTTGCATTAACCTTTTTATCAAGCACCTCAATAAAAATTTCACTTTGATACTTGCTTGCTAGCTGAACAAATAATGCAGCTGGTCTTGCTTCCAGACCGTTTTTGAATTGCAATACTACTGTTTCCTTAACCATGTTAAAATCCTCCTCTTTCTCTTTCCTCTCTTATCTGCATAGCAATATCAGCTATTTTTTTAAACCTATGATTTATTCCCGATTTCCCAATAGGGGGATCAAGTTGCTGCCCAAGCTCTTTTAAAGATGCTTCTTTGTATAGCAATCGATTTTTTGCTAAAATTTCTAAGTTTGGTGGCAAATATGATAACCCTTTTGTATCTTGAATGTACGTAATATCTTCGATTTGTTTTACTGCTGCCGACACAGTTTTTGATAAGTTGGCAATTTCGCAGTTCACCAAACGATTAATATTATTTCTAACTTCTTTTACTATTCTTATGTTTTCAAAGTCCATAAGTGCAATATGTGCTCCAATAATGTTTAATAAATCAACAATTTGAGAGCCGTCTTTTAAGTATACTACATAATTATTTTTTCTCATAACAACTTTTGCGTCTAAATTTATTTCAGCCATAACAGATTGTATGTGATGGGCATACTCACTATTTGATGAAACAAATTCTAAGTGATATCCCTTTTGAGGATCACTTACCGAACCTACAGCCAAAAATGCACCTCTAAGATACGCCCTTTTACAACATATATCGGCTAATTTATTAGATGACAGTGTAGATAATATAAATCTTGCTTCTTTTAATACAATTGTATTAACAAATTTTTTTCGATTAGTCATGTTACCATGCATTAATTCTACATTTATATTAAAAGTTTTTTTCAAAAATGTAAAGTATTTTTTTGCAAGTTCATCATTTTCTATGTCTAATTTAATAGTATTAGTGTTTGTGTTTAGGCAATTTTCACTACACGACAATATAAATCCTAATAATTCAGCATACATACATTGTATATTTTCACCACAACATTTAATTATTTCTTCTTTAATTTTAGAAGAAAAAGTTTTACTTTCCTCGCTTGCTATCTTTGTCAATATCTCTGTACTCCATATTTACTATATATTTATGCTCTTTTAGATGGCTACCTAGTTCATTTGCTACAACTACAGAACGATGTTTTCCACCTGTACAACCAATTCCTATCACAACTTGATTTTTGCCCTCACTTTTGTAATGAGGAATTAAAAATTGTACCATGTCTTTAAGTTTTATCAAAAATTGCTTAGTAACATCAGATGTAGTGACAAAATCAATTATAACTTGGTCATGTCCTGTGTGGGGGCGTAATTCTTTAATATAGTATGGATTTGGCATAAATCTTACATCAAAAACTAAGTCTGCATCTAAGGGGATACCGTACTTGAAACCAAAAACCAATATAGTTATTACTAAATTTTTAAATTCTTTATTGTCTTTAAAAATTTGGTTTAACATTTCTTTTGTATCTTTTGGCAAAATATACGTTGTATCAATTATATAATCAGATTGCTCTTTAACTTTTTCTAAAATTTTTCTTTCTTTGGTGACGCCTTCATGTATTCTTTCTTGTCTAGCTAGCGGGTGAGAACGTCTAGTTTCTTTAAAACGTTTTATTAGCTCACTATCTTTGCAATCAAAAAATAAAATTTTGTATGAAAATTGCCTTGCACTAAGTTCATCAAGACTAGCGAACAAATCATCAAATAATGTGCCACCTCTAATGTCTATACCTAGTGCAACTTTTTCATAAATATTATTTTTATCTCTAATAAGTTCGGTAAAACTTGTTAGCAATGCAGGCGGCAAATTGTCTATACAATAGTAGCCTGCGTCTTCAAAATGTTTTATAGCTGTACTTTTACCAGCGCCTGACATACCTGTTACTATTATAAATTCCATATTAAAACCCCTTTGTAATTAAAAGTTTCCTATAAATTTAATCTCTGGTTCTAGTTCAACTTGGTATTTATTATTTACTGTCTGTTTAACATGCTCTATAAGGTCAACTACATCTTGAGCTGTAGCATCTCCTACATTTATTACAAAACCACAATGCTTGCTTGATACTTGTGCCCCCCCTATCGTAAAGCCTGCTAGACCACTATCCATAATCAATTTCCCTGCAAAATGACCTTCAGGGCGTTTAAATGTGCTACCCGCACTTGGATAATTAAGAGGTTGCTTTTCTTTACGTCTATTTGAAAAATCTTTCATTTTATCGGTAATATCACTATTTTCTTTTGATTCAAGTTCAATAGTAGCACCTTTAACTCTCTGGGCAAATTGAATCGTAGGCAACTGGACTTGTATCTGTCTAGGAAGACATTTCGCCTCCTATCCAAGGGGCTTCATCAGTTCGCACGCATCGGTCTCACTAGTCCGCACTAGTCTGACCAAGACAGTGGAGTAGGACCCAGGTATTTATCCTCTGTGGGTGTGTTCACCAAAGTACCTGTGAAAGTACTGGTTTCACTTGACCATTGTTGTGGTCTCATGTGAACGACAGTCGTTAGGGTCTTGTGACCCCTGGAGAACAACAGTCGTTAGAGTCACATGTGCCACTGGTGAACGACGATCGTTGAGAGTCGTTAGAGGTTGAGTTGTTTACTCTCCTGGGTGTCGATGAAAGGGCAACATTATAAACGGGAGATAGGTGGTGTCGCAGACCCCCTCCCCTGTTAAGGGATAGTTTTTCCACTTTTACATAGATGGCTTCTTTTACTCCTCTTTCAAACCATCTGTCCTCCCTGTCCAGAATCTTAACATTGCTGTCCTCAAAGGAGTGTGCCTTTTCCTTTAGGTGAGAATAGACAGCTGAGACTGGACCTGAGGAGTTGGCCCTTCTGTGTTGTGCCATGCGTTTGTTTAAGGGTTGTTTAGTTTCACCAATGTATAGGTCCTTGCATTCCTCACTGCATTGGACGGCAT
>MDSP01000114.1_pt1 | contig 17796 bp, 19 predicted proteins | sample 1005811 | NCBI WGS metagenome assembly MDSP01 (sample SAMN05526596, study PRJNA338239) | gut metagenome | isolation source: stomach gut content | host: Naso elegans | place: Saudi Arabia: Red Sea | collected 2011-04
AAAATCCACGTCATATTGAGTTTCAAATTTTAGGTGATAAGTTTGGAAATACAATACATTTGGGTGAGCGTGATTGTTCTATGCAAAGACGGCATCAAAAGGTAATTGAAGAAGCTCCTTCTCCTTTTATAAATGAAGACTTAAGAAATAGAATGGGTGAGTCAGCGATAAAAGCTGCAAAAGCTGTAAATTATGAAAATGCTGGTACGCTAGAATTTATTGTTGATAAAGATAACAATTATTATTTTATAGAGATGAATACTAGAATTCAGGTTGAACACCCTGTAACAGAGATGGTAACAGGAATTGATTTGGTAAAGGCTCAAATAAATATTGCTGCTGGAAATCCACTTGAAATATTGCAAGATGACATTCAAATTACTGGTCATTCTATAGAATGTAGAATTAATGCTGAAAATCCAAATTTCAATTTTAGACCTTGTGCTGGGCAAATCGAGGTGCTACATTTTCCTGGAGGTAGAGGAGTTAGAATAGAATCTAATATGTATTCGGGGTATATAATTCCTCCAACGTATGATTCTATGATTGCAAAAATTATAACGTGGGGTAAAGATAGAAATGAGGCTCTTACTATTATGAAGCGTGCATTGAGTGAAACTGTAATAGAAGGAATTGATAATAATATAGAGTTTCAACTTGATTTAATTCATACAAAAGCTTTTGAAGATGGAGAGTTTGATACTACATTTATTGAGAATAATTTAGCAGCTATTTTAACAGAACGGGAGGAATAAACAATGTTTCAAAGTTTAATGAACCGTCAACAAAAATATAAGAATAATAACGCACATCATAAAAAAGGAGATAGTAAAATAGAAATTCCAGAGGGTATGTATGTAAAGTGTTCCCACTGCAAGAAAAATATATACATTGCAGAACTTGCATCAAGTTTAGGAGTTTGTATACTTTGTGGAGGTTATTTTCCGATTGCATCAAGGGCTAGGCTAAAACGACTTGTAGATAAAGATACTTTTAAAGAGTTTGATGCGAATTTAATTAGCCAAAACCCTCTTGATTTTCCTGCATATGAAGAAAAGCTAAAAAGTTATAGAGATAAAACTGATGAAAATGAAGCAGTAATTACTGGTTTGGCTAAGATTGAACATCAAAGTTGTGTGGTAGCTGTTATGGATTCTCGTTTTATGATGGGTAGTATGGGTTCGGTAGTTGGAGAAAAAATTACAAGGGCTATTGAATATGCTACAGAGCATAAATTACCTATAATTATTTTTTGTGCATCTGGAGGGGCTAGAATGCAAGAGGGGATTTTATCTCTTATGCAAATGGCAAAAACTAGTGCTGCACTAGCTCGTCATGATGATGCTGGTTTGTTGTATATTAGCGTTTTGACTCACCCTACAACTGGGGGTGTAACTGCGAGTTTTGCTATGCTTGGTGATATTATTTTATCAGAGCCTAATGCTTTAATTGGTTTTGCAGGAGCAAGGGTTATTGAACAAACAATTCGCCAAAAATTACCTCAAGGATTTCAAAGAGCAGAATTTTTATTAGAACATGGTATGATTGATAATATCGTTGAACGTAAAGATATGAGGACTGTTTTAGGAAAATTATTAAAATGGCATAAGGGGGAGGAAGCTAATGAATGCTTGGGATAAAGTTCAGATTGCAAGAAAAATTGATAGGCCCAGAAGCCAATTTTATATAGATGAAATTTTTGATGATTTTATGGAAATGCATGGTGATAGAGCTTTTATGAATGATAGAGCAATAATTGGTGGACTTGGAACTATTGATAATCATGTAGTTACTGTTATTGCGCATAATAAAGGGAGTAATGCCAAAGAAAATATAAAATCTAACTTTGGTATGGCTCACCCAGAAGGTTACCGAAAAGCTTTGCGCCTTATGAAACAAGCTGAAAAATTTGACCGACCTGTAATTTGCCTAATAGATACCCCAGGGGCATATTGTGGAATTGGTGCAGAAGAGCGTGGTCAAGGTGAAGCTATTGCAAGAAACTTAATGGAGATGTCAAGGCTTAAAGTTCCTATTATTGCTGGAATTATTGGTGAAGGTGGTAGTGGTGGGGCATTGGCTCTTGGTGTTGCAGATAAAGTTTTTATGCAAGAAAACACAACATATTCTATTTTATCACCAGAAGGATTTGCAACAATTTTATGGAAAGATGGAAGTCAAGCTGAAAAGGCGGCTAACATTATGAAAATAACAGCTGATGAACTGTTACGATATGATATAATTGATGATATTGTAAAAGAGCCATTAGGTGGAGCCCATACCGACCCCAATAAAGCAGCCCAACTGTTAAAAAATTATTTAGTATCTCAAATCAAATTGTTGATTAAAGAAGAAAAAACTGAATTAATAAATAAACGATATGACCGTTTTAGAAAATATGGAGAGGCAAGCTTGCTGTAAAATAATGTAAGCTTGTATTTTTTTAGTTTTTTAATATATATAATAAATATATTTAGCAAAAATATAGAGTGCAGATTATAGAATTTTTGTAAATACATGGTAAAAAAACGCCTAAATAACACGCTAGTCAGAAAAAAGATTAATAAATATTTAAAAAAACTATGTAAAGTAGTTAAAAGAAATTTAATAACTTGACTTAAGAAGTACAAATTATCTAAAGTGTGAAATATTCGTTAGAATATATTTGAACTCTATAAATCTTATGGTATAATAGGTTTTGTAAGTTAACAAAAAGAAAATTTTTTCACAAAAAGGGTATACATAATCAAAATTGAAACAGACTAGAGTGTATAAGTACAAAAGTTATGCCATGCCATATGATAAGGAGAGATGCCAAATGTCAATACGAGTAATGAGTATTTTTGGAACAAGGCCAGAAGCAATTAAGATGGCACCTTTAATTAAGCAATTAGAAAGTGCTAAAAATATAACAAGCTTGGTTTGTTTAACAGCCCAACACAGGGAGATGTTAGACCAAGTTATGCACATTTTTAATCTAACGGCTGACTATGACTTAGACATTATGAAACAACAACAGACCCTTACTACAATTACAACAAGCGTACTAGTAGGTTTACAAACAGTTTTAGAGGAAGCAAAACCAGATTTAATTTTAGTACATGGGGATACAACAACTTCATTCGTAGCAGCACTTGCAGGGTTTTATCAAAAAATTCCAGTTGGTCACGTTGAAGCTGGTCTTCGTACCTATGAAAAGTATGAGCCATTTCCAGAAGAAATGAACCGTACACTAACGGGACGATTAGCAGATTTACATTTTGCACCAACAACAACTGCACAAGATAACCTTATTAAAGAAGGAATTGACAATAAATCAATTTTTGTTACTGGAAATACAGTTATCGATGCACTGCAAACAACAATTACACCAAACTACACATTTACTGATAAGTCTTTAAATCAAATTAACTTTAAAAATAGCCGTATCTTAACGGTAACTGCACATAGACGTGAAAATCTAGGTGAACCTTTAGAGGAAATTTGTAAAGCATTGAGGGATATTGTTAACTTACACCAAGATGTAGAAGTAGTTTATGCTGTTCATAAAAATCCAGCTGTTAGAAAAGTGGTTTTTGAAGTACTTGGAGATAATCCAAAAATTCATTTAATTGAGCCATTAGATATTAAAGATATGCACAACTTGCTTAGCAAATCATATCTAGTTTTAACAGACTCGGGAGGATTACAAGAAGAAGTTCCATCTTTAGGTAAACCTGTACTTGTTTTGCGTAATGTTACTGAAAGACCAGAGGGGATTGCCGCTGGCACATTGAAATTAGTAGGCACAGATAGAAATAATATCGTGCAAGAAACTACTACTTTATTAACGAATATTGAGTTATACAACAAAATGTCAACAGCCAAAAATCCGTTTGGAGATGGCACAGCTTCTATTCAAATAGTAAAAATTATAAGTCAGCATTTTGGCTTAAGCTAAGGGGTATAGTGTGAAAAAGAAAAAAAGCTGGGTTTCAGCATTCTCGTTAGTTACACAACTTGGGTGGTCGATGTTAATTCCTATACTAGGGTGTACTTATGTAGGGATATACTTGGATAATTTGACTGGAAAAGAACCTCTGTGGCTAGTAGTTTTTATATTGCTTGGAGTAGGAAGTGCGTTTAGAAATTTGTTTCATATTGTCTTACACGAGGCTAAGAAAGGTGAATATCATGATGATGAATAGATTATTGAAAGATAGAATTATAATTGTGATGTTAGCTTATGCTCTGCTGATTTTGGGTGTAGGAACGATATTACAAATTGAGGCCGCAGGTTTTGGAGTAGGAGTAGCGCTAGGAGTTACTATCTCGATATTAAAGTTTAAAGTTATGGAGATTACTTTGAATAAGGCAGTTTTGATGCCTGAAGGCAAAGCTAAAATATATTCTCAAAGACATTATATGGTTAGATATAGTTTGACAGGTTTAGTTTTAGTAGTTTGTTCATTAACACCAGAAATTAGTTTGGTGGGAGTGTTTTTAGGGCTACTTTCCATGAAGGTTGGAGCTTATTGCGAGCTGTTTTTCATGGGTAAATAATCGGCAACTTAAGCGAAAGCTTATTGCATATAAATAATTTTACAAAGAAAGGAGAGTGAGTAGGTGGAACAGGAGTTAGATTTTGGTATCCACATGGTAATGCCATTGTTTGAGTATAATGGTGAAGTATTTGGGTTTACAACAACTCATCAAAATACGTTTGTTGTTATGGTAGTTTTAACTATTTTTGGTTTGATAGTTAAATCTAGGGTTCAAAACTTTAAAACAGTGCCAGATACTACATTTCAGGTGTTAGTAGAAGCATTGGTTGATGGATTTGAAGCATTTACAATGAGTACTATGGGAGAAAAGAATAAAGGATTTTCGGCATTTTATGGTTCGATGTTTTTATTCATTTTACTTTGTAACTTATCGGGACTTGTTGGGTTAAGACCACCAACAGCAGATATTGCTACAACATTTGCATTATCATTAACAACATTTGCTATGGTTCAGATTTATGGAATTAAGAGCAAAGGTGTGGGTGGACACTATAAAGAATTATTAGAGCCTATGCCATTCCTTTTACCACTTAATGTTATTGGAGAGCTTGCAAATCCAATTTCGTTAAGCTTCCGTTTGTTTGGTAACATTCTTGGGGGAACAATCATCATGGGATTATATTATTCGATGATGCCATTTTTATTAAAAATCGGTATCCCATCTGTGTTACACTTATACTTTGACATATTTGCAGGAGCACTCCAAACACTAATTTTCGTAATGTTAAGTATGACATTCGTATCTAGTGCTATGGAATAAGAAGAAAGAGGTGAAAAAATGGACATTTTAGATGTACTATTTGGGTGGATGCAATCAACTGACCCAGCAGCCCTCATTCTTGCGTTTTCGGCAATAGGAGCAGGACTTGCAATGATAGCAGGTATTGGTCCTGGAATTGGTCAAGGGTTTGCGGCAGGTAAAGCGGCAGAAGCTATGGGTAAAAACCCAGTACATGGTGGAAGACCTGCTACATTAGTTATGCTTTTAGGGGCAGCAGTAGCAGAGACATCAGGGATTTTCGCACTTGTAGTTGCAATTATTATGTTATTTGCTAATCCACTTTTATCAATGAACGCATCTGTTATTATTATAGTAGGGTGTGCGATTGGGGCAGGATTTGCAATGATAGCTGGTATCGGGCCTGGAATTGGTCAAGGATATGCAGCAGGTAAAGCAGCAGAAGCAGTAGGGAAAAGACCAAAACTTCAAAGTCAAGTAGTAAGAACAATGCTTTTAGGTCAAGCAGTTGCTCAAACAACTGGTATCTATGCATTAATCATTGCATTACTATTACTATTTGTAGGTTTGTAAATTTATTTTAGGCAATAACTATTTTAAAAATAAAAAAGTAAATTAGTATTCAAATTTAAGGAGGATATTTATAATGGAAATCAATGCAATTGATGGAAAAGCGTTAATCTTAGCATGTTCAGCAATCGGTGCTGGTCTTGCAATGATCTCAGGGATTGGTCCTGGTATCGGTCAAGGGTATGCAGCAGGTAAAGGAGCTGAAGGGGTAGGTCGTCAACCAGAAGCACAATCAGATATCGTAAGAACAATGTTACTTGGGGCAGCCGTAGCTGAAACAACTGGTATCTATGGTCTTATCGTAGCTATCATCTTATTATTTGCTAACCCACTTATTTCAACATACATGGGTCTTATGTAATTTGTAGACGGATTTTAAAGTGAAATTCGATCGCTAAAGTAGTCTTTTAGACATAGGAAGGAGGATATATCCCTTTGAGTAGCAAAATTATAGAATTCTCTTTACCAACGGTGCAGGAATGGGCTTGGCAAATGTTAGCACTTTTTATCATTATTTTGATATTAAGGAAGTTATTATTCCAACCTGTTACGGACTTTATTGAGAAGAGAAAAGCAGCCATAGCAGAAGAGGTAAACAGCGCAGCAAATGCGAAAAGCAGTGCAGAGAAATTACAAGCTGATTACGAGGAAAAACTAAAATACATTAACCGTGAAGCAGACACAATTTTAAAAGAATCACGTCAAAAAGCATTAGCACGTGAGGCAGAGATTGTTGAGGCAGCTAAAGTTGAAGCTGAAGCAATCAAACAAAAAGCTAAACAAGACATTATTATGGAACAAGATAAAGCAAAAGCACAAATTAAAACTGAGATGATTGAAGTGGCAAGCCTTATGGCAAGTAAGTTTGTTAATGCGTCAATTGATGATGCACAACAAAACCAACTAATCACTGAAATTATTGATGAGATGGGAGATGTGCAATGGCTCAATTAATTACAAACCGTTATGCAACTGCCCTATTTACTTTGGCTCAAGAACAAGATAAATTGGAGCAGTTTGAACAAGAAGCAACGGTTATACTAGAAGTTTTAACAAAAGAAGTAGAATTTATTCAAGTTCTAGAACAACCAGGAATTTTACAAGGTGAGAAAATCAAGCTTGTAGAGGACGTTTTTGGTGGAAAAGCATCAGATGAATTTGTGGGATTATTCGTACTATTAGTAAAAAAATCTCGCCAAAGTTTTATTATTGAAATTTTAGAAGCATTTATTGATATGGCAAAAGAAACTAAAGGCTTTATGAAAGCTTCGGTAACTTCGGCAATAGCATTAGATGAAAAACAATTAGCGCAAATTAAAGCTAACATTGAAAAAAGTACATCAAAACAAATTGAATTAACAGCACTTGTTGATCCAAATATTATTGGTGGAATGATTATTCGTGTTGGTGATAAGGTTGTAGATGGTAGTGTTCGTGGTAAATTACAAGCACTAAAAACTGACCTTAGCAATTTGCGACTTGCATAAAGAAGGGGTGTAACAAGTCAAATGAACCTTAAACCAGAAGAAATTAGTAGCGTTATTAAATCTCAGATTAGTAGCTATAAAACTCAACTCGAGGTATCAGAGGTTGGAACTGTTATTCAAGTAGGGGACGGTATTGCACGTGTGCATGGTCTTCAAAAAGCAATGGCAGGGGAACTTCTTGAATTCCCAAATGATATATTTGGAATGGTTCTTAACTTAGAAGAGGACAACATTGGGGTCGTTCTTTTAGGTTCAGACCAATTTATTAAAGAAGGTGACGTAGTTAAATCATCAGGTCGTGTTGTTGAAGTACCAGTAGGTGATGCAATGGTAGGGCGTGTTGTTAATGCACTAGGTCAACCAATTGATGGAAAAGGACCAATCACTACAGATAAGTTTAGACCAGTAGAGCGTACTGCTCACGGGGTTATGTCAAGAAAATCTGTTGATACTCCTTTACAAACAGGTCAAAAAGCAATCGATGCCATGGTTCCAATTGGGCGTGGACAACGTGAGCTTATTATCGGTGACCGTCAAACAGGAAAATCTTCAATTGCAATAGATACAATCATTAACCAAAAAGGTAGTGGTGTAAAATGTATCTATGTTGCTATTGGGCAAAAAGCATCTACAGTAGCAAATATCGTTGCAACTTTAGAGAAATTTGGAGCAATGGAATATACTACAATCGTTGCTTCTACAGCTAGTGAGCTTGCTCCACTTCAATATTTATCTCCTTACTCAGGGGTTACAATTGGTGAAGAGTGGATGGAAGCTGGTCAAGACGTATTAATTATTTATGATGATTTATCAAAACACGCCGTAGCTTACCGTACAATGGCATTATTACTTCGTAGACCACCAGGTCGTGAGGCATATCCAGGGGACGTTTTCTACCTTCACTCAAGACTTCTTGAGCGTGCTGCAAGACTTTCAGAAGATTTAGGAGCTGGTTCTATTACTGCGCTTCCAATCATCGAAACTCAAGCAGGGGATATCTCAGCATATATCGCAACAAACGTTATTTCTATTACAGATGGGCAAATCTTTACATCAACTGATTTATTCAACTCAGGTGTAAGACCAGCCGTTAACCCAGGTCTTTCAGTATCAAGGGTTGGGGGAGCTGCTCAAATTAAAGCGATGAAACAAATCGCAGGACCTATCCGTGTGGAGCTTGCACAATACCGTGCCTTAGCATCATTCGCACAATTTGGTTCAGATTTAGATACAGCAACTCAAAATGCCTTAATTCAAGGTGAGCGTATCGTGGAAATCTTAAAACAAGGTATATATAAGCCTATGAGCGTTGCTGAGCAAGTAGTAGTACTTTATGCTGCAACTAGAAAATACCTAATGGATATTCCTGCTCATGCAGTTAGACAATTTGAAGCAGAACTTCTTGAGTTTGTTAATACAAGATATTCAGATATCTTAAAAGATATTATCAAACCAGCTGGTATTACAAAAGAGCTTGATGATAAAATTAAAACTGCTATTGAGCAATGTAAAGCAAGTTTTAGACCAGAATAATTGTTAATTAATTTGACTATTTAAAAAATAGAAAGGGTGCGAGAATGGCGTCTTTACAAGATATTAAAGGACGAATGAAAAGTATCAATAGCACCAAACAAATTACAAATGCAATGAACCTTGTAGCAACAGCAAAATTAACTCGTAGTAAAGAGTTGGCTCTTAAATCAAGACCATTCTTTACTAAAATGCAAGAAACTATTCATTCTATAGCTTCTAATGCAGGGCCTGTTAATATGCCACTACTAAAAACTAATGCATCAACAAAAAAAGCGTATATCGTTTTGGCTTCTGATAGAGGTCTTGCAGGTGGATATAACTCAAATATCTGTAAACTTGTAATGAAAGATATCACAAATAAAGATGACGCTCAAATTATTGCAGTTGGAAAAAAAGCCAGAGATAACTTTAACTCAAGAGGATATAACATCACTAAAGAAGTTTTAGGTATCTCTGAGAGTCCAACTCATAAAGATGCAAAACTTATTGCAGATTATGTAATTGATATATTTGGTAAAGGGGAAGTTGGGGAAGTTTACCTTGCTTATACAGCATTCAAAACTACTATCCAACAAGACCCTACTATGATTCGTCTTTTACCACTAGATTTAAAACAGATTGAAGAAGAAGTAGGCGATAATGCAGAACCAAAAGACTTATTATTATATGAGCCAAGTGCTGAGGAAGTTTTAGGATATGTAATTCCTAGATATTTAGCAGACATAACTTTTGGTGGTCTTGTAGAATCGGCTGCTAGTGAGCAAGGTGCTCGTATGAGTGCGATGGATTCAGCAACTGAAAATGCAGAAGAGATGATTACAAAACTTAGTATTGAGTATAATAGAGCTCGTCAAGCTGCAATCACTCAAGAGCTTACAGAAATCGTAAGTGGTGCTGAGGCATTATAATAACATAAAAATTTTAAAGTAGGGGTTCGTTGTTCCCGAATTCAAGCCTTTTAATTAGGAAGCAAACATAATTTTGATTATGGCAACGTTAATTACACTATTATAATAGGGAGTGAGAAATTCAATGGCAAATAATTTAGGACATATCGTAACTATTATCGGTCCAGTACTTGATATTAAATTTACTCCAGAGAATTTACCAGCACTATACAATGCTATCGAAGTAAAAACAGGTGGAGAGAAACTTGTGGTAGAAGTTGCTCAACATTTAGGTGATGATGTAGTAAGAACAATTGCGATGTCAGCAACTGAAGGTTTAACAAGAGGTATGGAATGTGTTGATACTGGAGCACCAATTTCTGTTCCAGTAGGTAGAGAAACTCTAGGGCGTATCTTTAACGTAACTGGTGATGCAGTAGATAACAAACCAGATCCACAAGTGGAAAAATGGCCAATTCATAGACCAGCACCAAGCTTTGAAGAGCAAGCAACTCAAGCAGAGATTTTACAAACAGGGATTAAAGTAGTAGATTTACTTTGTCCATACCTTAAAGGGGGTAAAATCGGTCTGTTCGGTGGAGCTGGAGTAGGTAAAACGGTTCTTATCCAAGAGCTTATCCGTAACATTGCAACAGAGCATGGTGGTTTCTCTGTATTCGCAGGTGTAGGTGAGCGTACTCGTGAAGGGAATGACCTTTTCCACGAGATGACAGAGTCTGGAGTTATTGATAAAACAACAATGGTATTCGGTCAGATGAATGAGCCACCTGGTGCTCGTATGCGTGTTGCCTTAACAGGGTTAACAATGGCTGAATATTTCCGTGATGAATCTGGGCAAGACGTTCTTCTATTCGTAGATAACATCTTCCGTTTCGTTCAAGCTGGTTCTGAGGTATCGGCACTTCTAGGACGTATCCCTAGTGCCGTAGGTTACCAACCAACTCTTGCAACTGAGCTTGGAGGATTACAAGAGCGTATCACATCAACAAACAAAGGGTCAATCACATCTGTACAGGCAGTATATGTACCAGCCGATGACTTAACTGACCCTGCTCCAGCAACAACTTTCGCCCATCTTGATGCGAAAACAGTACTTTCACGTGCTATCGTAGAACAAGGGATTTACCCAGCCGTAGATCCACTTGACTCAACATCACGTGTACTTGACCCTCAAGTAGTTGGAGATGACCATTACCAAGTTGCACTTGAGGTACAATCAACTCTACAACGTTACAAAGAGTTACAAGATATCATCGCAATCTTAGGTATGGATGAGCTTTCTGAAGAAGATAAAATGACAGTAAACCGTGCAAGAAAAGTTCAAAAATTCCTATCTCAACCTTTCTTCGTAGCAGAAGTATTTACAGGTATGGGTGGGCGTTATGTACCAGTTAAAGAAACTGTTAGAGGATTTAAAGAAATCCTTGAAGGTAAGCATGATGGACTTCCAGAAAATGCATTCTACATGGTTGGTACAATTGAAGATGCTATCGAAAAATCGAAAAATCTGTAGGTGATTGTTATGGCTAATCAAATGAAACTTCAAATAATAACACCAACACGTACTGTATTAGATGAAACTGTCGATTCAGTTGTGCTAAAAACAAGCGAAGGTGAAGTGGGAGTTTTATATGACCATGAACCTGTTGTTGCGATTTTAACTTATGGGCTAGTTCGCTACAAAGTGAATGGTCAAAAGAAAGTTGCAACTACTATGGGTGGATTTGCTGAGGTAACTAAGGATAGAGTTGTTATTTTAACAGATGCATCTGAACTTGAAGGCGAAATTGATGTAGACCGTGCAAAAAAAGCTAAAGAACGTGCAGAAGCCAACAAAACTAAAGATGGCTTTGACCACAAAAGAGCTGAAGTTGCACTTAAAAAGTCACTTGTTAGAATTAAAATGGGTGGCGGTAAATAATAAAAAGAACACTAAGTCATGCGCAGGGCTTGGTGTTCTTTTTTTGTGCAAAATATTTGGAGTAAGGGTGATTATCTGGACGAAATCGGCAAAAATTGGGGCTGGATTTGATTATTATTAGAATATCTAGTGCAGGTTATAGAGCGTATTTTAAGGGCAATTTTTGGGCAACTATAATATAAAATTTTATTGGAAAGGCTAATTATAAAAATGGTGATTATATTAAAAATAGGTCCTGTTTTTGTGAAAGAAAAAGACTTATTATTTTCTTAATTGAAAAAAGTAACAAAAAAAGTTAGAAACTTTTGGAAAAAATATCCATAAATATTTACTTTTTTTTAGGTTAAATTTTTGTTAAAATTAACATATGTTTTAACTTAAATATGGCGCATTGTTCTATTTTGGTATATACTAAAGTATAATGGCGAAAATATCGAAATATTAATAGCCGAGTGTTGAGTTATCTACAAAAAATACACACTTAAAAAGGAGAAAGATGATGTTAAGACCTCAAACAACAGCCGTTGTATTAAATTTACAACAAGAATTATTTAAAGAAGCGATTTTGCAACCAAATTTTATTAGGGATAATGGAAGTGAGAGAATGGCTTTAGAAACAGAAGCTCTGGAGAATTGCCAAGTTGCTGAAATGAATATTTTGCCACGTAGAAAAAATAAGCCACTTGATTTTACGATGGTTCTAAAAAATCCAACTGGTGATGTTTATTTAATTATTTTTACAACTCACCAACCTTTTCCAACGAACTTATCATACATGAGACTGGTGGATTTAACTAATAGAGCCTTATTGGATTTTCGTTTTAATCATTTGCCACCAGATGTTACAGAATATGATAATATTTCGAGTATGCCAACAGTATTACCGTTTATAATTAACTTAAACGAAAAGTTAAACTTGGATAAGAATTTGATAGTAGAGCAAGATTACATTGCCATGATGCCAACTTTGAACTTTACAACAATTAATAGCTCAATTCAAAATGACATTGAAATTGAGAACCCAGACAACTTATTAACACATATTTTATTAAGTTTAGGAACTGCTCCTAACTATCATACATTTATGTACCAAGTGGTAGTATTATTAGATATCGTGCCTCCAATCATTAAATCTCAGCTTGTTAAAATTTTGGAAAAGCATACACCACAAAGTATTTTAGATGATATCAACAACCCAAATACTCAAGAATATTTAGCAAACTTAAAAATTAATCAGCAGTTAAATGATAGTTTTGATGAGTACGATGATAATAATGTTGATGATACAATTTTTGATTTAATTAATTACATCAAAGGAAAGTTTCAGGCTCAATAAATAATATTTTAGCCCACTAAATTTAGTGGGCTTTTTATTTTGCCTATTAATAAGGAAGAAACTGGTACAGAATTTTATTTAGTAAGGAAAAAGCTACTCTATTTTTCTGAATTTTTTATAGGAAAATTTTACATATTTAACAAAGCAATTTGAGGATAGAACTATGAATTGCACCAAAAAATTTTTAGATATGATTAGAATTTTAAAAATTTAAAGCGTATAATTATCCAAAAATTTTACAAGCATTCAATAGGCAGATTGTGAAAATAGGATTTATATTCATTAGGACAACCTTATTATTCAAGTAAACTAAAAATTGTATAATTTAAATAACATTATAACTAATGAATTCTGAATTTTTATAAGCGCCTAAATTGCCATTTAATTGTCGAAATTTCAAATAATATGACAGGAATTTTTACATAAACTTTACATACTTTTAACGTAAATTGGCGTTTATTGTGTTGTTTAAAAAATTTTTATAGGATATAATAGCGATATTAAGAACTTTTTTTACCTATTAAATTATGTATGAGGTGTGAAGATGATAAAAATAGAAAATTTGCGTAAAGTCTACAGTGACAATGGTTACGAGGCATTAAAGAGCATTAATTTGGAGATGAATGAGGGGGAATTAGTTTGTCTTCTTGGGCCTTCTGGGTGTGGAAAGACCACAATTTTAAATTTGTTAGCTGGACTTCTTGACCCAACAAGTGGAGATATAAAATTTGACAATGACTCAGTAATTAATAAGCACCCAAAAGATAGAAATATTGGGCTTGTATTTCAAAATTATGCGCTGTATCCACATATGACAGTGCTTCAAAACGTTATGTTTCCGTTGACTGTTGGTAAAAATAAAGTTTCTAAGCAAGAGGCAGAGACTAGAGCGAAAAAGTATATGGAAATTACAAATATTTTGGAGCTTGCAGACAAAAAGCCAGGGAATATGTCTGGAGGTCAGCAACAGAGGGTGGCAATTACTCGTGCTTTGGTGCAAAATCCAAAGGTATTATTGCTAGATGAGCCACTAAGTAATTTAGATGCTAGATTAAGATTAAGAATTCGTGAAGAAATTAGAAGATTGGTTAAAGAGATTGGAATTACAACGATTTTCGTAACTCATGACCAAGAAGAAGCGTTATCAATTAGTGATAGAATTGTAATTATGGATTCTGGAATTGTACAACAATTTGATATACCTCAAAATTTATATCTTGAGCCAGCTAATTTATTTGTGGCAAAATTTATGGGTAATCCAATTATAAACCTTTTTACAGCCGAGAAAAACGGAAATAATTTAACTACTAAAGATTTTTCGATTAATTTAAATTTATTAACAAAAGATAGATTTAAAGGGGAGTTGAATAAAGGTAAATATATTGTCGGAATTAGACCAGAATATTTTGTTTTGAGCCAGTCACCGTTATTTAATGTGGCTATTGAAAGTGTTGAACTTATTGGAAAAGATGCAATTTTGAACTTTAATATAAGTGGTGAACACGTAAAAAGTATTACTGATATCAATGAGAAAATTCAGGAAAATCAAACAGTAGGATTTGATATTGACTACAGTAAAATTTATATATTTAATGAAGATGGAACAAGGGTATATTAATATGAGGAAGTTAAAATATAGTGCCGAAAATTCACCAAAAGCATGGCTGTTTTTGCTACCAGCCTTAATAATTATAGGGATATTTAATGTTTTACCATTATACAAAACATTTTATATTTCATTGCACACTGGAACACTCAACAACTTGAGATTTAATGGTTTGCAGAATTTTTCTATCGTATTACAAGATGCTAGATTTCATACAGCAATAAAAAATACAGCGTTATATGCAGGGGTTGTTGTGCCTATTGGGCTTATAATTTCGATGATTATAGCAGTAACCATATTTGATAAAATTAAAAATAAAGCTATTTTTGAAACAATATTTTTTATTCCATATTTAACAAGTGTTATCGCAATAGGGATAGTATTTCGTTTTTTATTTAACGAACAATACGGGTTTATCAATTATATGCTTAGTTGGTTTGGAATTGAGGCAATTAATTTTTTGAATGACCCTTCAATGAGTATGACTTCGCTAATTATTTTTGGAATTTGGTCAGGACTTGCATTCAACATAATTATTCTATTATCAGGGCTTAGAAACATTGATGATAGTTATTATAAGGTAGCTGATATGTTTGGAGCAACAAAAAAAGAGCAGTTTTTTAGAATAACTTTGCCACAAATGATACCGATAATTACATTTTTACTTATGGTAAACTTTATTAATGCGTTTAAAGTTTATGCCCAAGTTTATTCGTTATTTAATGCTAGTGCAGGGATTGCAAACAGTGCATCTACAGGGGTATTTTATATCTTTACGAAGTTCTGGCAAGAGCATAGATACGGGCAAGGTATGGCAGCAGCAGTAATTTTATTTTTCCTAATTTTGTTTTTTACAGTAATTCAAAATTGGGTACTAAAAAAGATATCAAAATAGGAGGAAATCATGGAAAAACTAAATTCATTTATAGCTAAAGGGTTTGTAGTTTTTATGTCAATCATTACGTTATTTCCATTTGTATATATGATTTTGGCAAGTTTAATGACGTTTCAAGAAGCTACAAGCATTCCCCCAACAATATTTCCAGAAGTGCCTCAGTTTGAAAATTATTCGGTGGCAATGGAACAAGCACCTTTTGCTAAATACTTTGTAAATACAGTGTTTGTGTCAACAGTATCAACAATTGGAACTTTAATTACATCAATTCTTGCGGCATTTGCGTTTGTAAAGCTTGAATTTAAAGGTAAAGATATGCTAGTATTAGGAATGGCGGCGTTACTTATGGTGCCATACGAAGTTACAGTATTTACCAATTATCAAACTATTGCACAAATGAATTTGTTAGACACATATTCAGCTTTGATAATTCCGTCATTAGCTAGCATTTTTTATATTTTTTATCTAAAAAATTATTTAACTAGTGTGCCGATTTCTTATTACAAAGCAGCAAAAGTTGATGGGTGTGGAGATTTAGAGTTTATTGTAAGAATTTTGATACCACTAATTAAACCTGCGCTATTTACAATGGCAATATTAAGCTTTATCAGTGGTTGGAATTCATTCTTATGGCCAATTTTAGTAACCAATTCAACAGATATGAGACTACTAAGTAACGGGTTAAGCTCATTTGCAACAGAAAGTGGAACACACGTTCATCTACAAATGGCAGCCTCAACAATTTCAATTGTACCAATTTTAATTATTTACTTAGTATTTAGAAAACAAATTATTAGAGGAGTTGTAAAAAGTGGAGTTAAAGGATAAAAAAACTAAAGTACATTTTCATAATGGAGTATTAACAATTGGTGGAACAATTATCGAAATTGCATATGGTGATAGTCATATTTTCTTCGATTTTGGAAGTGAATATCGACCAGAAGCACCGTTTCAACCTACAAATTTACAAGAATTATTAGATGAAGGGCTAGTTCCATACGTTAATAATATATTTGACCCTAGTATAAAACTTAAAGGTTATAGTTCAACGGAAGATAATTTTCACCATAGAGGAGTATTTTTATCTCATGTTCATTTGGATCACTCAAAAATTATAAATTATTTAAATCCAGAAATTCCTCTATACACTTTGGAAGGCACAAAATCATTATTAGAAACGTTAAATATTAATAATAATTTTTTATTTCCACTTGAGAATAATAATGGAAGAAATGTACGTGAAATCATTGGGGTTAAAGAGAATGAGGAAGTTCAGATTGGTGAGATTAATGTAAAAGTTATGCCAGTTGACCACGATGCTTATGGGTCATGTGGATTATTAATTACAACACCAGATTTAACAATTTCATACACTGGAGATATTAGAATTCATGGTTATAGAGAAAATGCTACAAGAAACTTTTGCAAAGCAAGCTATAATTGTGATATACTACTAATTGAAGGGGTGAGTGTTTCTCATCGTGATGTTGATGAAGAAATTTCAGATAATTTACACAATGAATTGTTAAAAGAGGAGTATGTAATTGATAAAATTAAGCAAATTATAGAGCAAAATCCAAGCAAGCAACTTACATTTAACTACTATATTTCAAATATCGAGCGTATTCAACACATAATTGAGATGGTAAATATTACCAAAAAACGTACGGTAGTTTTAGATGCTTATTATGCTTATGTGTTAAAAGATGCAACAGGTGAAGAGGCATATTATTATCAACTTGATAATACAGATTATGGATTAGACCCAAGTTTCAAAATTGATTTTGATACATTATTACAAGATGAAAATAAATATTTTTGGCAGTTGGATACATTAGCATTACAACATTTGGACAAATTAAAAACAGGAGGAATTTACATTCATTCAAACGCTGTACCTCTTGGTGAGTTTGATCCAAATTATGCACCATTTGTCAAGCAATTTGAAGAAAAAAATATAGAATTTATGAAGCTTTCTTGTAGTGGTCATGCTTTTCCTAAAGATTTAATTAAGATTATCAATTTAATTAGCCCAAAATTATTAATTCCAATTCATTCAAAAAGACCAGACAGACTTTACAATGAAAATGGAAAAGTCTTTTTACCTACAAAAGGTGAGTTTATCCACAGCGATTTTGTGAATAAGTAAGTCACCGATTAAATTGTATAGAGAAATTATGGAGGATTTTTAGTGATGAACTTTAAAAAATTTTTTGCACTAGGACTAACAAGCGTACTATTAGTAGGGTGTGGAAGT
>MDSP01000115.1_pt1 | contig 17734 bp, 13 predicted proteins | sample 1005811 | NCBI WGS metagenome assembly MDSP01 (sample SAMN05526596, study PRJNA338239) | gut metagenome | isolation source: stomach gut content | host: Naso elegans | place: Saudi Arabia: Red Sea | collected 2011-04
CTCAGATTTGATTGCCGATTGGATACAAGTTGCTAACATTTTCCCATTGCTTTTATCATTATAATAAAAAACTTGGGCCCCCTTAACTTTTGGGTCAGTAAATGCATTCTGGTGAACACTTACCATAACATCAGCCTTTGCTCCATTTATGATGTCAATTCTGGCGTGCATATCTTCATCTTTATGAAATTTTCCTGCAAGACCATCTAAATCTTCATCAACTTCTCGAGTTAGAATTACTTCATAACCCGATTGTTCTAAATATCCCCTCAATTTTAGTGCAATGTCTAGGTTAATGTCCTTTTCATACGAACCACTAACCCCTACTTTTCCCGGGTCATATCCCCCATGACCCACGTCTATTGCAACGATTTTTTGACTACTTACATTACTACCCATAGTTACAACTGCTTCTGAATAAAAGTGTACTCCAGAAAAAACTACACCTATCAAAACCAAAGTCATAATTATAAGCTTACTAAAATTGAACTTCACAAAACCACCTCTTCATAAAATGTGTTTGCTCTTATTGTATTAAAAAAGTGGTTTTGTTATTCTCTTATTGCTATTTTATTTTAGATAAATGCTCCCATACATCAGGGGTTTCAAGTCCAACCCTCCACCCAGCATAGCCTGCAAGATTATACGTGTCAATAATTTCCACACGTTTTGCTATAGCTTCGGCATCTTCTATCCAAATTTTGTACAACTTATTGTTTAGCCAATACTCAACATAGTTAAGCTCTGTAAATGGGTCATACGTCTTTGTAATATTATTCGTTCTCAAAATCGTATTAATTTCATACATACTAGTGGCACGAGTTTCTAATTTTTCGTCTTCTGTCTCTGCCCAAATACGATTAAAAAATGGAATTCCAAGTACTAATTTCTCAACTGGAACTTGCTCCAAAGTAGCTTCAACACTTTCTCTAACCCAAGGAATAGAAGCAACTGGCCCTGCTTGCTCTGACCCAGACCAATGTTGGTCATATGCCATAACCATAAAATAATCCACAACTTCAGCAACTTTATCACGGTGATAATGCATAGACCAAGGAGAAGGTACGTATATATCAACCGAAACTGTAACCCCAATTTCTTTTAGTTGTGGGTATAATTCACGCATAAATTGAACCCATTCTTCCGAGAAATCTTCTTGGATATTTTCGATATCAACATTAATTCCATCTAAATTATAAAGTAGTGAATAGTCAATTAACTGGTCAATTACATATTGGCGTTTGGCAGTTGAAGTTAAAATTTGACGAGTATATTGTGGTTGAGTAAATGTGTGAGCAAATATTGGCCACACTTGTAATCCGTGATTGTGCGCATTTACTACATATTGTGCATGTCCTCTATCAGCCAACTTTCCATTTTCATCTGCAAAGTCAAACCATGTTGGCGAAATTACATTTGCGCCATCAATAGTTGTATATGTGTAGCTAGTCCAATCTCCAGCAGTTTTCCCACCAATTTGATCCCAAACTAACTTTACACTTTCATTAAGTGGGTTTTTGCTAGGTAGGGCATAATATTGTTGGTGAGTTTGTGTTTTTCTTGTGCCAATTAGCTCAATATCTTTGGTAGCAATTAGCCCAATCATTCCGTTTGAATTTCTAACACGAGTATAATCTTCTAGTGTGCCATAAACTTCTAACACTTCATTTGGATATACAACATCAACTACCAAAGCTTTTTTCTCTGGGTGAGTTCGTAAGTATGCTTGTTTTTTTGCTGTTACTGTGGCTAATTGAACAGGGTTTGTCAAATCAGAAGCCAGCACTAACCTCCCATCATTTCCCATGCTAAATGAAAACGGATAATTTGCCTCAATATAGCTAATTGGGATATATGCCTTTTCATCTTGTTCAAAAATTGCGTGGCTAAGTTGATGAGGCTCGCCATTTATCGTATATGTTAAATCATCTAAGTACATTCTAATTATTTGTTCTAAATTTGTAATCGTAAGTATGTTTTCTTCTGCATCATAAAAAATTCTATCATCAATATATTTTTTAGCAAATTCGCTAGAAACATAAATTATATCATCTTTTACAATTACAGTATTATCGTAGCTTAGCCGAATATCTTCAAAAGTAACGTTCATTTGGTCTTGGCTAAATTCGGTAAAATAGGTGAGGGGGTCTATGCCGTCAGTACTCGGGAGTTCATTTATATATACAATTGCTCCAATCCCCCCTAAAAATATGCAAATAATAAGTAATAATATTTTTTTCACTGGTTTTACTCCTTCTTTTTTTAACACATAGTATAACATATTTTCCAAAAAATATATACAGCTTATCCCAAAGTCAAATTTAGGATAACTAAAGGACAAAAAAAGCAGTTCATCACGATTTTTGAAATTGGGATTTGCAAACCAAACTTTACTTATTAGTGCAAATATACTTTTTGGAAATTAATTTCCATTTTATTTATCGGCTTAACACACAATTTTTAGTTTACCCAAAATAAGATAGCTTATAATTTTTACTGATTGCCTATTTGGAAGTTGTCTTAGAAATTCTAATATATAAATAGGAAGAAACTCCTAATTTTTTGCAAAAAAAATATGGCCCTTATTAGCCATACTTTCTATCTTATTTCTGTTAATACTACATCTACTTCAAACATTTCATTGTTACGCATAAATTTTACAGTTACAATATCATCAACACTCTTCTTTTCTAATAAAGACTTTAAATCTTCAATAGAAATTATTTTTTCTCCATCAAATTCTAAAATTATATCATGTGGAAGAATTCCCGCAATTGCTGCACTACTCCCTGGTAATACGCTTGCAATATAAACGCCTACTGGCATATCATATTTAGAACCAATTTCTTGAGTCATAGTTGCTCCTGTAATTCCAAGAGATGGGCGCACAACTCTACCATGCATCATAAGCTCCTCAACAATAGGCTTTACATTGTTTATAGGAATTGCAAACCCCATTCCCTCAACTGTGCTATCCACTAATTTTATAGTATTAATGCCAACAACCTCTCCTGTTGGGCCAATTAATGCTCCACCACTATTTCCTGGGTTTATTGCTGCATCTGTCTGGATAAGTTCCATAGTAACATCGTCAGAAACAGCAATAATCCGATTTACAGCGCTAATTACTCCAACTGTAACTGTATTATTGTATGCCTCATCAAGAGGAGTTCCTATTGCTATTGCAAGCTCACCCACTGCTAATTCATCACTATCTCCAAGAGGGGCCATCTTAATCTCTCCTCTAATTTCGTTTGGAACTTCTGTTTTATCAACTGCCACTACTGCAATATCAGTAATGGTATCCATTCCAACTAAAGTTGCTGGAACTTTATAATTCCCTAAAAATGTTACCGTTAGACTTGATGCCCCCTCAACAACATGTGCATTAGTAATCATATAAATATTATTGTTATCTTCTTGAAAAATAACTCCAGAGCCAATTCCATCTTGAGAATATGCGCCCATTCTTGTATTAATTCTTTGTGTATTCACAATAGAAACTATAGACGGCCCAACATCTTCTGCGATATCACTTACTGATACATAATGTGAAATTAATTCGGTTTTGCCTGCCACATCATCTGCATATAATGCGCTTAATTGCTCCCGATTTAGATATTCTCTTGTAAACGCAAAAGACGAGCCTGCTGCAGCCCCTCCAACTAAACTAACTATGAACATACCAACAACAAACTTGGTCATATTACCCTCTCCATTCACACTGCTTTTCCGTGGTTGGTTTTTAACCACCTCATAAAAAAATTTATCATCTTTATCTTGTTGTGATTGTATATTCAAATAGTCATTATTATGTTGATTTTCATTATTATACATAAAAATTCCCTCCCATTGTTAGCCAATATTTAGATATAACATATTTTACCGTATCTTTTTAAATTAAAAGCAATATATTAGTTAAAGATTTATTGATAACTATTAATTTTTTGTATTATATGCCTTTTATAAAATTATAAATAAGTTGCTTATTTGTATTTATAACAACTCCACCTTGACATTATTAATTTTCGAATGCAAGAGTGGCATTTAAATATACTCACTCCTATTAGTATTGCATATTTTATTTAACATTTATTCACATATTATTAAAATTCACTAACTCCTCACAAACTATATTTTAGTACTTTGGTATAATTTTACTATTTAACAAACTTTTTACCACTCTAACTTAAAAGTATCACCATATGTATCGGCAACTCCTATTAATTAATAATATTTCTCCAAACTTTTTTAATACAAAAAAAACAGCCTAAAATTTAGGCTGTCTCTTATATTTTATATACACTTATAGAAGGTATCATTAATTAATATACATCTTAATTCTATCTCTTCATTTCTAACTAATCTAACTTCTGTGTAATAAAGTGGAATAACTTCAACAATATCCATAACACTTCTTGGGTTCTCAAACTCAATCGCTTCTTGGAAATGCTCATCTACCATTCTTGGGTCAATATGAAGTCCCTTCCCTCTAAAACTCGGGTACATCGCAGTATAAACAGTATCAATATATACATCTTTATGCACAACTCGCTCACCCATAGTACTTGTTAATTCTTTTAATAGGGAGTTCTCATGCTTTCCTGCAATAACCTCTTTATCCACAACATTGTGGGCTTTATAATCTATATATGTATTGTTATAATTATAACCCTCATAACAATCATAGCACTTATCCATCTTTCTACCATTACACACTGTACAAGTTATAACTTTATCTCCTGCACAATCTGTACAAACTACTTTTCCATTAGCACAAAGGCAAATTTGCTCAAATGCCTCTTTACATTTCATAACTTTTTTACCATTACATTTTTTACATTCTATTCTCTTTTTACCATTACAAGTCTTACACATATAACCTTTGTCCATATGGTGTTCTAATACCCACTTAGTGTTATTACAAAGTGTACAAATCATACCCGCATCACAATGTAAACATTTAGTAGTTTTTCCACCACCCATATCAACTACACCGTTATTACATGATGGACACTTAACTTTTTTACTCTCTGGGCAAATACAACGTCTAGTTCCATACCCTTGACAACTTGGACACTCCACGCTGGCATTCTCATCACAGTGTGAACATTTAAATTTCTCATCTTTACAAGTGTGACAATGTTTATGTGGTTTTAATTGTGTACAAGGAATTTTTGTTTTCCCATTACAAACCTTACAAGTTTTTTGCCCTTCACCATGACAACTTGGACACTCCTCAACCCCATCACCATGACAATGAATACATAAAACACGTGTAGTCCCTGTACAAGTTTGACACTGAACTCTTTCTGAGTCCACACATTTTGGCTCATTAAAAATATTTTCAATTACAAAATTATAAGGCAAATAAAATTTGTAATTACTTCTAATAAAGCTCTCTAGTGTTCCACGGCATTTGTCTTCCTCATGAATGAAATCTCTATTTTTTGAGAAAATCGTTCTCTTTAATGCTTCACCTTCAATACTTGATTTTCTTATATAAACTTCAAAATCAGTTTCAATTTCCAAATTATATTGGGATTTATCATTTAGATAGTTTGTAAGAGTTGATAAAACTTTATCATCTTTTGAACCGATAAGACGGTTAATTAAAGTTGTTTGATTAAGGTCATATTCTTTAGCTTTAATCATAAAATTATGTGGCAAATTCTCATAAAATATTCTATGACCTTTTGCACGAAGTTCTTCTTCTTTGGCAATTAAGAGTTTACTAACTTCCAAAGCTCCTGTTGCAAGCGCAATAAATAATGCAGTATCTCCATTTGCATTTGCAATATCCCATCTTGCTCCATTTTCTAATAAAATTTCTACATAATCAGGTCTATTATTTTTTGATGCAATAATAAGAGGTGTGTCCCCTTCTTCATTTATAATGTTTAGGTCAACATCTAAGGCCATAATTAAACTTAAATAATCTTTCTCTGGCTTATAAAGTGCCTCCATTAATAACCCAGTCTTATCCTCATCTGGCATTGCTATCCCAACATTTAATAACACTTGAAATGCCGCCATATTATCTTGGTTCATCATTGTTTTTAACAAATATGCATAAGCTTGTGGAGAACTCTCACGCAAAATCCCTTGTAAAATATAGGCTGCAATAACATCGTCCCAGCCTTCTGCTAAAGCTTTTTGAAACCCAGTAAAATTGTACTGTAACCCTCTATCTTGTAGGTAAAAACTTGCAAATTGTCTGTATGTATTTTGTTTACGTAGACTGGGCTTAAATTCATGATATAAGGTATTTAACGGCTTTAACATTACTTGTAAGGCAAATGGAGATAACCCAATTATCGCAATTAATAAAAACGAAATATCTCTCCAATTGATATAAAACCCAAGGCCCATAAGAATGATTACCACACCGCCTATACACGTACGAGAAACAGGCTTTGATGTCTTTGTATTCATTATAATACTCCTCTCATCTTTATTTGTCGTTGTAGTACCTTAATTATTTATCGGCATAATTATAGGATTTCTTCACTGTTTTTGTAAGCTTAACTCCTCTTTTGTAATATTCTGTGCAAAAATAAGAGTTAATAGGTAAAAAACTGTAGCAATTGCTATACTACTCCATAATTTTACTCCCATGTCGAATTGTCTTAAAACTCCGTCCATAATAAATGTTCTTGTAATTAGACCAGCCGCCACAGCTATAATTATAGGGTGTAAAATCCATTTTGTAAATTCAATTTTCATGTGAGTTATTTTTAGCAAACGATTAATGTGTAAAAACCCAGATACAACGTTTGTAAAAATTAGTGTTGCAATAAATCCATATATACCGTACTTTGGAATTAATACATACATTAATATAATTCTCAACACAGCATCAATAATTCTATATTGTAAACATTTTTTCTGTTGACCCATTCCTTTTAAAATTCCATCTATTACTATTTCTAAATAAATAAACGGCGACATCACCACTACTATTTGCAAAAATAATCCAACTTTTACATCAGAATATAAAACTATCCCAAGCTCTTTTCCATATAAATAAAAGATAGTTGTTATAAAAAATGCAAGGAGCAATGTTATATGTATCATTCTTGATGCCAAACTTTCAACTCGTCCTTTATAACGCAAAGACTGGGCCCTTGCTATTTCTGGTGTTAATATCGTTGAACACGCTGATAATAAAGCAGTTGGAAAAAACATCAATGGAAGAACCATACCTTTCATCATTCCATAAATACTAACACTATCAATATCTGATAATCCAAATTTTCTAAGACCTGTAGGAATTAGAGTATTTTCTAGCAATACAAAGACTGCTGTTAAATATGAAGACGCAGTAATTGGAAGTAAAACTGCTGCTATTTTTCTAAGTAGTCTGCCCTCTGGCTGTTCTGTAACTCGACTTCTTGTTTGGAGTGGGCTTGTCATATATAAAATTGCTAAATATAAAAATGATAGCATTTCTCCAACTGTAATTGCCAAACTCATTGCCACACAAGCAATTTCCAAATCGTCTGTCCCAAAGTAATTTAAAAATAATACAGTTAGTGCAAGCTTTATGATTTGCTCAAAAACTTCTGAACTAGCTGGCTTTGCAATGTCTTTTGTTGCATAAAAATATCCTTTGTAACATGCTGAGATAGTCATAAACGGTATACTTAGCGATAAAATTTTAAGTCCCTTAACTATCCTCATATCTTTAATTAGAATTTCGCTGATTAATTCTGCACTTAAAAATACACCTAAGTACATTGCTAGGCTCATCAAAATTCCCATTACAAAAAATATGTGCATTACTCGTTTTGCTCTTTTTACCCAGCCTCTACTAATTTCCTCAGCTACAAGTTTTGAGATTGATGTAATTATCCCTGCTGATGCAATCATATACGCCATCATATATACCGTCATTGCAAGTTGATATATCCCAATACCTTCAGCACCAATTTTGTTAGATATATATATCATCAAAAACATTCCAACAAACCTTGTGCTAACTGAGCCAAAAGTTGAAACTATAGTATTAATTACTAATCCTTCATGTTTCATTAAACTATTTCCCTCCTATAATTTTTGCTAGTTTGTACATTATATGAGGACAATCTAATTTTCATCACATATAAAAAAGCCCCTCTATTTTAATCTTAGAGGAGCAAATTTATTGTTTTGCTATATCCTATACTTCAATTTTCCCAAAATATTTACACGTCTCATAACTGCCTCATTTTATATTACTCCAAAGCTTTTATCTTTATCAAATAAATTTAACCTAAGTTAAAACTACTGACTTTTGTACATACTTTCCATTTCTGGAATTTTTTATTCCTCTAAATTTAACCTCCACAACTTGCCTACTTGCCTGACCTACTCTTATATGCTCATCAGTACTAAAAGTTGCTCCTACTTCCACATCAACCCTTTCAAAATGTGGATAGACCTCCTGATATAACTCAAAACATAAGTCAAACAACTCATTAATTTCTTCAGCGTGACTATCACTATTTATATATAAATAAACAACATACTCCCACAAAATTTTAAGCTTTTCATAGTCCCCAATTGTTATCAAAAGCTGGATAGGTGAAGTTAGCTCCTTAAAAATATTTTTAATCGACTCAGTAGAAGTTGGCGATAATTGTTTAAATTTTAAGCTAAGGTCCTCAATCTTACTATACCTTTCTGTATAATAACTAAGCTCTACCGACTTCTCTCTTGCTCTTTCCTTAAAAGAATTAACATCTTGCTCCAAATCCGAAACTTCCTTTTGCAAAGTATTTAATGTATCATCTTGAGTGGCCAACAAATCAAATTCTACGGATTGTGCTTCTTTAGCTTCTATTTGGGTAGATAAATCCCCTATTTCCTTTTTTAACTGGTCGTTTTCAACCATCAACTTTTGTATTTCATCTTTTTGTTTTTGAAGAACCTCTTCATATCGCTCACTCACATTATTTTCACAAGAGGTATCTAGCAATTGTAACACTTGTTTCAAAAATTCAATTTTAACATAATCTTCATCAGACTGGCTATTTAATAGCTCCTGTAACTTATCCATAAATTCTCCTTTAAAATTAGGAGCATAAAAATTTTATACTCCCTCAAGCCTAAACTTTTTGCGACAAATGATGTATCTCATCTAAAATTTGTTCTAGTGTAATTTGCTCCTTAGAATTTAACTGCTCTTTCATATTAGATAACTCCAACTCTAATTGCTCAACCTGACCCTTTTCATGAGCCAAATCCTTCTCCAAAACCTCAATTTCTAATCGCTTTTGCTCCAGCAGTTTATCAGCATCAACTAAAGCATCAAACATAGTTTCCACTAACTGCTCCAAAATCTCCAATCCTTCTTGTAAATCCTTGGTACAACCCATATTATCCAAAAACTTCATAATATCCTCCTATACGTTGTGTGTCTTCAACTGATGTATAATATTAGTCTTTAAATCAGCAAAATTTTCTACCAAATCACTATATTCACCTTTTAATCTTGCATTTTCATCTTCCAAAGCTAACAGTTGATTAGTATTTTCAAGCTTTAATAAAACTATTTCGTTTGCATGCTCAGTCTTTAACTCTTCTAGTTGCATATCAATCGCCTCAATAAATGTTAAAGCCATATTTTTAATATCAGTAAGTTCCTCAATTGTGTAACCATTATACTTCATAAACTATCCCTCTCCTATAACTTAGTTAAATAGAAATATTTTCGTTGAATTTTATAAATAACCTTTTTCCCAACCTCATCAAAATATAACATATGGTAAGATAACTTATTCCCTTCCATAGGCTCTGTCATGATTTTACAGTTACTCAAATAATTATTTAGCAAAAATATCAATTCCTCATCTTCCTGCAACAAATTTAAATTGTTTAATAAATAGCTATTTACAACTTTTGCAAACTTATCTGTAACTATAAATGATAAGTTTTTTTCTTCAAATTTTTCTGTAGCCAAACTTTGCAAATACTTTTCATAGTCAGTAATTATATTCAAAAATGAAGCCAGTTCTTCGGAGTTTCTTCCTTTCAAATATGTTACAATATCCTCTACATTACAAATTTCCAAAAAAGCCTGCTCAATACTTCCTATATCACTACCAAATAAAACCTCCTCTGTTCTTTTTAATTCAAATTTATTTTTTGGTACTTCCTCCAGAAGTTGCCTTTCAGCTAACAATATAACGTTGCTATTAGACTCCTCAAAAGTTAATGTTAATTGCTCACTTTCATCTAATATTCCCTCGTCTAACTTAGCCCTATATTCCTCAACCTCAATATCTAACTTTGTAACTTGAGCTTTAAGGGTTGCATTTTGTAAAGACAAAGTTTCAACTTGAGATTTAAAACTTTTAATATCACGGTTTAACTCTTCAATCTCTTGTTTAGATACCTTTAACTCTTGCAAATATTGAGACTTTAACTCGACCATCTCTTGATTACTATGCTCGCTCTCCCGTAACTTGTCCATCTGATTTCTTAATTCTTCTAATTTATTCTCATAATAATCTTTTAGATCCTCTACATCTTGATTATTACTCTCTTTTTTATCTGCAAAAACGCCTGCTCTTATTTCCTCCAAATACATACTAAGTTCAGCCTCATTAGCCTTTGATTTTTGTAGCCTATTAACCTGCTTATCTAATTTATATTGTAACTCCTGCCTTAAAATCTCATGTTCCTGAAGCGCTTTCATATGTTGATTTTCAATATCCCTAATTTTATTTTCAGCAAACATCTTTTCATCTAAATATCTCTTTACCTCTGCTTTTGCTGATTTTATTTGCTCATCTTGCCACTGCCCTCTCGAAAGTTCCTCTTGCTCATAATTATGTAATTGTGCCTGATACTGAGCCTCTAACTTATCGAGTGCATTATGATGTCGTTGCCTTATAGCACCTGTCCGAGCTGTAGCCCACAATCCAAATGCACTAGCCCCTATTGCCCATATTAAAATTGCAAATTCCATACAAACCTCCTTCCTATAAGTATAATCTTCACATAATATTTATCTTTATTATATAAGAATTTATACCATTTTTCAACAAGTTTTTCTATTTCGCAAACATTTATCTAATATTTATTTTTAATCTACTACTCATTAACAAACTGAGAGTTGAAATTCAAATTTATACAAAAAAACTACCTTAAATTTTTTAAAGTAGTTTTAACTTCATATATTCTATTTTTCAAATGGAAAAGTCTATTTCACTTTATAAATCTCAAACAATGATAATACTTTTGCTATCTAATTCAATAAATTACTCCAATTTTAGCTATACGTTTTTATTATGTGAGCATAATAAGTATTTGTAGAATTTAGTACTTCATCTGATAACTTATATGTCAATTTATAAAATGGCGAACTCTCCATTAACAATTTCCATTGCTTCTCATTATACTCTTGTGAAAGAAATTGATAACTCATTAACATTTGACCATTTGATAAGTACGGCACTTGCTCCCATAAATAGCTATAAATATTATCACTTAACATTTTAAAAAACATATTTAACATTGAATAATTTATTAAATCATCTCTTGTATGCCAATATTTTATTAATAAGTCTCTTTGCACTCTTAAAATAACATGATCTTTACAACTCCCTATTAAAGAATTTTCAGTTGGCCTTGCATCTGCTAGTCTATATCTATACATAAACAAAGGACTATCTTCTATATAAGATGGCATCTTCTCTGTTGTACAAAGTATTGTACTATCTATCCATATCCCTCCATACTTTACTAATAGCTCTAATCTTAATACATCACTAAACATTGTATTAGATATTATACCCTTTTTCCATTTCTCAACTATTATACTATCCATCTCCACATAGTCTGTATAGTTATCTGCTGTTATTAATACTTTTTTATAATCTGGATATCTCTTCATTAGGTTATTATAACATGCCTTTACTACTGGTGGAGCATTTTCTATACCTTGTAACCAACATACCCATATGATTTTTGGTGGTCCTTCTGTATATACTGGTAACTTATCTGGTATTTCTATATATTTCCCAAACTCTTCCACTAATTGCATGTATGCATCTGCTTTTTCTCTATCAATATTTATCCTGTCATACATAAAATAAGAATAATATTTATGACTATTTATCTTCGTTATTTTTGTAGGGGTAATATATAGCTTTACTTCCGTATCTGTATATGCAAACTCCCCTTTATCCTTTATGCATGTTAATATCCCTATTTCATAAAATCCTTCTTCAAATGTATCTTTTAACTCCTTAATATTTAAATTAATCTCATACCCACACTTATCTATATTACTATCTATCTCTAATTGTGCTGTTACATCTGTTCTATTTACAATATTTACTTTATATATTTTAGTTGTTGTTTTATTACTTAACACCATATAATGTACATATTCTGTAACTGGAGTTCCTTCTATAAATTGATATCCTCTTATTTCTAAAGTTTGGTCAGTTAAATTACATTCTTGTAACTTATGTTGTACTTTAGCTTTATCTAATAATCGACCCCCCCCCCCTATTTCTTTATTTAAACATTCTATTAATTGTTGCTGTAACTTATCTTCCATCTAATCCTCCTTATACAATACTAACTATATGTTTTTATTATGTGAGCATAATAAGTATTTGTGGAATTTAATGTGTCTTCCCCTAATTTATATGTTAATTTATAAAATGGTGAGCTTTCCATTAAAAAATTCCATTGTTTCTCATTATACTCTTGTGGAAGAAATTGATAACTCATTAGCATTTGCTCATTAGAAAGGTATGGTACTTGCTCCCAGAAACTTTGATATCCACTATCTATTATAAATTTAAAAAACATATTTAACATAGAATAGTGTATTAAATCATCTTTTTTATGCCAATATTTTATTAATATATCTCTCTGAGTTCTTAAAATAATATGCCCTTGGCAACTACCTATTAATGAATTTTCTGTTGTCTCTATATCACTTTCAATATGCCTAAATCTATACATAAATAACGGACTCTCTTCTATATATTTTGGCATCTCATCTGTTGTGCAAAGTATTGTACTATCTATCCATACCCCTCCATACTCTACTAATAACTCTAGTCTCAACGAATTACTAAATTTAGTATTATCAATAATACCCTTTTTCCATTTTTCAACTATTACACTATCCATCTCTATATAGTCTGTATAATTATCTGCAGTTATCAATATTTTTTTATAATCTGGATATCTCTTCATTAGGTTATTATAACATGCCTTTACTACTGGTGGAGCATTTTCTATCCCCTGAAACCAACATACCCATATGATTTTTGGTGGACCTTCTGTATATGTTGGCAATTTATCTGGTAGCTCTATATCCCCAGAAAATTCCCCTACTAATTGATTATATGACTGTATTTTTTCTATATCTATCTTGATCCTTCTATCTAAAAGAGACATCAAATACTTTTGACGATTAACTTTTGTTACTTTAGTAGGAGTAATATACAATTTACCTTCTGTGTCAGTAAATATAAATGCTTGATGAGATTTTATATAAGTTAATATCCCTACTTCATAAAATCCTTCTTCAAAATTATTTTTTAACTCCTGAAGATTTATATTTACCTTATACCCACAATTATCTATAATAATATCACTATCTAATTTAACATTGGATATAATTTCTTTTGGATTTATAATTTCTGCTTCATATACTTTAGCTGTTGACTTCCCTCTTAACACTAAATAATGTATATATTCTTTGACTGAAATCCCCTCTACAAATTGAAATCCTTCTATCTTTAAAATTTGCTCTGTTAAAGTAAAAATATATATATTCTGTTGTACTTTAGCTTTATCTAATAACTGCCACTTAATTCCTTCACCCTTTACTTGTAAATCTGTAAATTCTATATCTATAAAATTACACATATATTTCCTCCTAACTGTATATTTTTATTATGTGAGCATAATAAGTATTAGTGGAATTCAATGTGTCTTCCCATAATTTATATGTTAACTTATAAAATGGCGAATTTTCCATTAAAAAATTCCATTGTTGCTCATCATACTCTTGATATAAAAAGTGATATGTCATTATCATTTGCCGATTAGATAAATATGGTACTTGATCCCAATACGCTGAATATATGCCATTAACAAGCATACTAGTAAACATATTTAATATAGAATAATTTACTAATTCATCTTTTTCATGCCAATATCTTATTAATATATCTCTTAATGCTTTTAATAAAATATGCCCTTTACAACTACCTATTAAAGAATTATCCGAAGGTTGTACATCTCTTTTATGATTAAATCTATACATAAATAATGGGCTTTGCTCAATAAACTTTGGCATCTCATCTGTTGTGCAAAGTATTGTACTATCTATCCATACCCCTCCATATTTTACTAGCAGCTCTAACCTCACTATGTCACTAAACATAGTATTTGATATAATACCTTTTTTCCATTTTTCAAGTATTATACTATCTATCTTTACATAGTCCATATAGTTAGTTGCAGTTATCAAAACTTTTTTATAATCTGAAAATTTATTCATTAAATTTTTATAACATGCCTTTACTACTGGTGGCGCATTCTCTATTTCCTGAAGCCAACATACCCAAATAATTTTGGGTGGCCCTTCTGTATATACTGGTAACTTATCTGGTATCTCTATATATTTACCAAACTCTTGTACCAATTGATTATACACTTTTAAGTTTTCAATATTTTGGCTAATTTCTTGATTTAATTTATTAGCCTGATACTCATAACTATAAATTTGTGTTACTTTGTTAGGTGTAATATACAACTTTTCCTCTAAATCTGTATATACAAATTCATTTTTACCTTTTAATAAAGTTAATATCCCTATCTCATAAAGCCCCTCTTCAAGGTCAGCTTGTAATTCTGTAGGATTTAAATTAACCTCATATCCACAATTATTTACCTCAATATTTAAGTCTAGTTGAGATATACTTTCTGCTTTATACATTGTAGCTGTTACTTTACCTTGCAACACTATATAATGTACATATTCTATATCTGGAACTCCTTCTATATACTGGTATCCTTGCAACTTTAAATTATATTCGCTTAAAGTAATTATTTGTAAGTTATGCTCTACTATAACCTGGTGTAGTAACTTCCAATTTCCCCCATCTACTTCAGAGTTTAAATATTCTATTAATTGCTGTATTTTATCTTCCATCTAATCCTCACTTATCAATTTATGGTAACCATTCTTCTTTTTCCTTTTTACTAATAGAAAATGGATGATCATATGTTATCTTATCTATCATACAATATTTACACACTTGTTTGTATGTAGATATAAACTTAAATACTTCTTTTTTATCATTGACTTTATCCAGCTCTAAGTAATCCCCTTCTCCTACTTGCATATTCGTTCCAAATTTTTTATTAAATCTATTTAAATGACAACTTGTAGGACACTGGTACAGCTTGCCTTCAAATAAATTTACACAATTCACCGCCTTACACTTACTATAACTTAATGCTGCATTTTGTTTACCTTCTATATCCAAGGGAAATTTTAAAAGAGTTTTAATCACTTGCCCTCTTGTATCAAATATTAAGTTAATATTATATTGAGAAGCTTTGTACTCAACTGCATCATAATCAAAATTTATTGGATACTTTGTAATAAATAGTTCTATATTATTATCCTTTAAAGCATTCCAAAACTCTACCTCTTGCTTTAATAGAAGTGTTCCATTTGTTATTAAAACTACATTTGTTTGAGGAAATACTTCTCTTGCAAACCTTAATATATCTACTACATTTGGATGTAATAATGGTTCGCCTCCCATTATTCTTAACTTTTTTAATTGTCCCTCTAAAATATTTGATAAACTTTGTAAATCCCTTTTTGCTTCATCTATACAATAAAAATATTTATCTGCAGTCGGTGAAAAATGCCCACAACCTTTATAATTTAAATTACAATGTCCTACTATATCCATTACAATATATTGTTTATTTGTATAAATCAGTCCCTTATACAAACTTGTGTCTTGTATTCCTTCAAGTATAATATAATTATTGTTATCTTTTTCTAATATATCAATTACACCTTTAAAATGACTACTCACTATAAAAATATTATTTTTATCTTTAATACACTGCTGATAATTATATACTGGTTTATCTGCTATAGTTTTTCTAGAAGGGTTCTCTCTCATATCAATAAATCCTCGCCCCCCCCCCCATTGTTTTCTATTAATTCACATATTGTTTTTTGGATATATTCTGAAATACATAAATAGTATCTCTTATCTTTATTCCCTCCAACAAACTTTAGTAACTTATCAACATCTATTTTAAATTTAGCTCTATTTTCTTCAAAAATTTTACTGTCTACTAAAACATAATTCTCATTAATAAATTGTTTCGCTTCTTCTTCGTAAATATCTAAAATAATAAATACTATATCTGATTGAGCTTTCACTTGTTCATAACTATAAATAGGCAAATTAAATCTTTTATCCATCTGACCTTGTTTTTTATCATCTATAAAACCTAATAATGAACTCTCACTAAATTGTCCTTCTATAATAAACCATAAAAGTTGAGATTGTTCCGAACTCCCCCAAATATAAAATCCTGCCTGCTCTTTAAATTCTATATATGAACTAATAATATTAGCTATATTGTCTACTACAAACTTCATTTTCCCTCTCCTTAAAAATTCTTAATAATATAATTATAATAATTTGATTGATTTTCTAAAACAGTTGGTGCTAACTTATAAGTAAGTTTATGAAAAGGTGATTGATTAATAAGGACCTCAAATCTCTCCTTATCATATTCTCTAGTCAAATGTTCTCCCATAACTAATGGTGCATCTACCGTTATGCAAGACACTTTATCCCATAAATCTGTATACGTATTTACAACTAACCTAAATAAAAAATAAAACAAACTATAATGTATAAGTTCATCATTGTTATGCCAATACTGTATAAATAAATCTCTAGTAGCAGTTAATAATATATGGTTTTTACAACTTCCTATAAACCAATTTCCACTAGGCTTAAGTTCCATATTTACATTGCGTCTCTTATACATAAATAATGGACTATCTGAAATGAATTTTGGCATCTCATCTCCTGTAAAAAGAATAGTTGAATCCATCCATATCCCACCATGCTTTATTAATAATTCTAACCTTAATACATTACTAAACATAGTATTCGAGATAATTCCTTTTTTCCATTTTCCTAAAATAATAGGGTCAATATCTACATACTGATTAAAATTTTCTGTAGTTATCAATATCTTTTCATAGTCTGGCAAAGAGTTTTGTAGTGTCCTATAGCATGATTGTACTAATGACGGTGCATTATCCATTCCTTGTAACCAACATACCCATATGATTTTTGGTGGTTTTTCTGTATAAGTTGGAACTTCTGCCTTTTTAATTGTATGTCCTAGTTGAATTTCTAGCTTTGTATATACATCTAATTGAGTTTGTAACATCTCTAACTCTTTTTTCTTAGCTTCAATATAACTTTCTTTATAGTCAAATTTAACTATCAGGGAAAATAAATTCACATTACAATCTTTAAACTTTTGTCTTAAGATTTCTTGCATATCATTTGCAAACCACATTGCATTTGCAGTAACTATAATACTAAATGGTTTTGATATATCTTTTAAAATCATTTCCTCTAGTTGATCCAAAGTAATAGCAGGGATATCATATGATAAACTCGCATTTTTATATATAATATAATCTACATTTACCCCT
>MDSP01000116.1_pt1 | contig 17672 bp, 13 predicted proteins | sample 1005811 | NCBI WGS metagenome assembly MDSP01 (sample SAMN05526596, study PRJNA338239) | gut metagenome | isolation source: stomach gut content | host: Naso elegans | place: Saudi Arabia: Red Sea | collected 2011-04
GAGATTGACGCATGGAAATTCTGAAGTTTTTGTGTTTCCCGTGTTGGAACGGCAAGCTATAAAGTCCATAAACTGGAAATTTTGTGCGTGTGTGTGCATGTGTGTGTGCATGTGTGTGTGCATGTGCATGCACCTGAGGATTAGCACTGGGTGTGTGTTGGGTTGTTGGGTGGGGTTAGTGGTTTTCCTTTGATGGAAAAACAACACCACAGTTAGAGAAGTGGGTATTTGGGATTGCCTTGCCAACCATATGGTGTACACATTTATTATGTAATCCATAGTAAAGTTAAGAGACCAATAACAGAGGAACTCAGTCTGTACCAGCCAGACGTTTGCTAATGAGTGACTTTTTTCCCCTTGTGCCTTACAGTGGTATGTCATTTAAAGTTAATACTATTGTTTTTTACTTACACTTCTATTGCTACTACCTCTATTACAACTACAACCAGAATATGAGTCAGCATCATGAAAAAAAGGAGGGTACTTTAGCATCCTTGTAGCTTTGTGTGACATTCGGAGCTTGTCAGAACTGGACATTTTCAGTTGCGAATGCTATCTGAGGCTATGTATTAAGCTGTGTGTGTTTCAGTACGGGCTGAATGGTTCACTCTGCCCTCAACATAAAACAGACACCTAACTGAGCGTGAAGCTCAGTGGAATGTAAAGCATCAACATCAGGAAGACCTACGAAACTTAAGCCTGTTCTATAAGTCACGGTGTTGTTATGGTTGGATCACTGTTCACATCACACTGCACGGTGGAGTGTGTGTAAAATGTAGAAATGTTTCCTGATTTTATGGCTTAAACAATTCATTAGGTCCTGTGATTAAGGGGCTTTTGAGCCATGACAAGATAAGCTGGATGAGAAGCACATAGTGATGATTGAATAAACCACAAGCATCTCATGTGACTTTAAAAACTTCATTTCCACTGATGCTTTCACAGCAGCACTTTACACAATGTTTTGATATATTTTTATACTTTTGCTGAGAGTTGGACAAGAAGGCCAACACCACTGTCACATCTCTTAAGCTCCCTAATTGCATGAGACTGGAAGTTCGGCTCATAACCTCTCATGGAACCACATCAGTTATCACATCTTCTACACTCCAGTTGTTTTCCTGATCAAACCAACAAGATAAAACATTATTATTCAGCTGTAGTGGTGCTTTCAGTGGACAGAGTCAGGCTAGCTGTTTCTCCCTGTATCCAGTCTTGATGCTAAACTGAGCTAACTGTCTCCTGTGGCTTCATATTGAACGGGACGATGTAAGGTTGGTATTGACCTTCCCATCTAACTCTGAGCAGAGAGAAAGCAAAAAATCTTTTTTGTGTGTTCCTTTAAATCAAGATTCATTTACATTTTTTTCTTCATATCGAATATATAATATACAGAATGCTCATAAAAGCGATGACATTTTGAGATGTGCCATGTTAATTTTTGAGGTCACACACAAAAAACTTGGCTGAAACAGATAATGTTAGTCAGACTATTAGAATAATATTTATTATAATTAGAAGAATATTTATTATATAAGGAAGAAACGCTGTTTAATACGGCGTAAAAAAAAACGGCACTGTAATCAAAGTGCCGTTTTTTTTTAGTTCCAACCTGTGTGCAGGATTTCTATATCATCATACGTTATATTTGATGTATCGGATAATGTTATCCAATCGGTTAAGTTTGTTGTAGCTTCTATTAAGTTATAATCTTGTTCGCTAATAGTATACCATTGTTTATTGAAAATGTCTCTCATTATGTATTGTGTGGTAGTGATACCATTATCAATTTTTTGGTAAATTTCATATTTTTCTAATTCAACTGCATTTATTCCTGTAAATGTATAGTCTTTTATAAAGTAGTAATAGTTTGGTATATTAACCTGAGTGCCTGCGCCGTAGTATAAAGGGAAATCAGTAGGTTCTTGTTTAGCTGCGTCTATAATAGTTTTTATATGGGCTATGCATATGTTGTTAGTGTTCATTGTAGTTATATAGCCTAGGTTTACTAGCTGGCTCGTTTGTATAGCTTCAATTTTATTTTCGCCTGAGTAAACGCTAGCTGTAGTAATGTGAATTGCTGTGGTAGTGTAATATAGGTCGATTTCAAATACTTCAGCTACAATATCTAGTGGAACCATAAGTTGATGATTTTTAAAGTACATTGCTGCTGTGCCCATATCATATTCTTCAGCATTAATTGCTGCTATATTCCAGCCTATTGCAAGTGTCATAGTGGAAGTTTCGGATGTTATTGTCATATAAGGATATTCCCATGTTGTATTTAGCTGCAGCAGGTCAGTTATAATGTTTAGAGGTACGTATGCTATGTTGTCTTTTATTTCTGGGGTTGTCTGCTCGGGGTTTTGTAATACATTGTAGTTGTCGATATATAATTGTGTATTTGCAAATGTTTGCATTGGTAGTGATAGTAGTAATATTGCTAATTTAATTTTGTTCATAAATGGTCTCCTTTAGAGAGCTTGGGTTTTGTTAATTTAATAATCGGCTTCCGTTTAGGGCGTGGGGCCGAAGGCCCCACCAGGGGCGAAGCCCCTGTGTTACTTGGATTTCGAATTAAATTAACAATGCCTAAGTCTATTAGTTACTATACTATGTGCTACGCACAAATATTATAATTAAAATTGTTGTACTAAATGAGAATGAATATGCATAATAATTGTTGTACAGATTATTTAAGGGGGATTAATATAATGAAGTTTAAGATATTTTTAGCGAGTTTTTTAGTAGCAAGTTTAATTGGTTGTTCATCTAATGATACACCGGTTTCTACTGTTTCTATACCAGATGAAGAAATAGATGTTTCTATTTCCATTTTTGATGATGAATTAGAGCATGAATTTCCTACTACTGCTGTCCTAGAAGAGGAACCAATTGAGGAAATTGATGTTACATTATCTCCTAATGGCTATCCTATTTCACAAACACAAGAGTTAATTTTTAATTTAGGAGTTGACCCACTCACTTTAGACCCGCAGTTAAACACTGCTATAGACGGCGGATACGTTCTTAATAATACGTTTGAAGGGCTTGTTCGCGAAGTTGGCGGCGAGATTATTCCTGCCACAGCGCAAACTTGGACTATTGCAAATGTTTCAGAAGATATGATGGATGAGTTGGGGGTTTCTTCTGAAGCTTTAGTTTATACGTTTACTTTGCGAGATGATGTTAAGTGGTCCGATGGTGTGGATGTTGTTGCGGCGGATTTTGAATTTGCTTGGAAAAGGGCTATGAACCCAGAAACAGGCGGCCAATATGGCAATTTATTCGTTTCTGCTAACATTTTAAATGCGGATTTAATTATGTCAGGCGATGTTTCATATGAAGAGCTTGGCGTTACTGCATTAGATGATAAAACTTTGCAAGTTGTTTTAACGTCGCCATGTGAATATTTCTTAGCACTTAGTATAGCAAATTCATTTTTGCCAGTGCGCGAAGATATAGTTACATCTGATGGTTCGTGGTCTAAAGACCCTGCTTTAGCTGTGTCTAATGGGCCGTTTGTTCTTAGTGATTATGCTATTGGCGATCAGCTTGTGCTTACTAAAAATGAGCATTATTGGAATGCGGATAATGTATATTTAGAGACGATTATATGTGATATGATAGTGGAAGCGTCAACAGCGCTAACGGCATTTAACTCTTCTAATCTACATATGAATGGCACGGTGCCAACTGATGAGTTACCTCAACTTATTATTGAGTCAGAAGAGATGTATATTTTGCCTAACATTGGGACGTATTATATTGCTATGAATTTGGAAGAAGATATTTTTGATGATGTCAATGTAAGAAAAGCGTTAAGTTTAGCGATTGATAGAGAGCTTATTGTGGAGCAAGTTACGCGTGGCGGTGAAATGATTGCTACGGGATTTGTAGGGCCAGGGTTTTTGGATGCTAATGGCGATGAGTTTATGGTAGTGGCAGGTGATTATGGCATTTCTTATAATGCTGATGTGGAAGCTGCGCAGGCGGCGCTTTCTGATGCTGGTTATCCTGGTGGAGAAGGTTTTCCAACGCTAGAGTTTTTGTATAATACTAATGAGACTCATCAGAAGATAGCGCAAGCTATTCAGGAAATGTGGAAACAAAATTTAGGGATTGATGTTACTCTTACTAATCAGGAGTGGGCTGTGTTTTTGGAATCGCGTACTATTGGTGATTATGAGATAGCGCGCAATGGCTGGATTGGAGATTACACTGACCCAAATACGATGTTAGAGATTTTCTTATCTGACCATGGGCAAAATACTATTAGATTTGATGATGAGGATTATGATAATGCTATGGCTAATGCGAGGGTTACAAGAGGGCAGGAGCGTATGGAGTATTTGTATGAGGCGCAGGATATTTTGATGGAGCAACATGCTATTATTCCGGTTTATCATTATGTGTATACATGGCAAGTGGATAATTCGGTGGAAGGCTGGGAGTTTGCGGCTAATGGCCGTCCGTGGCTTGGTGATGTAGTTATGGTGGATAGAGATTAATTTTTTTATATTATTTTTCTATACAACAAGGCACTTCATTTGCTACGGAAAATATAGCTTAAATTTTTTATGCTAATACAGAAGAAGCCCGGTTTGATACGCGAATAAATTAAATTTTTAAAGAGAAGCTATTATAGCTTCTCTTTTTTTTATCTATATTAAGCCGTAATCTGCTAATACTGTTGTTAAAATTTCTAAATTTGCTTGTTCCATAGGCACTAGTGGCAGCCTGCATTGCCCCACTTCCATTCCCATCATATTTAATGCAGCCTTTGTTGGCGCTGGGTTTGATTCTATAAATAAGGCTCTTATTAATGGCAGTGCTTTAAGCTGTAGCTCGCGCGCTTTGTCTATATCGCCATTTATAAAATGTTCGTATATCATATGAGTGTCATATGGAATTACGTTAGCCATAACCGAAATTAATCCTTTACCTCCGTATGCAAGGGTCGGCAAAAACACTGGGTCATCTCCAGTATATACGCTAAAGTCGCTTGGGCATACGCGAACTAATTCTGCCACTTGGCTTAGTACGCATTCTTTTATAGCAACGATATTATCAATTTCGGCTAACGATTTTATTGTATCTACAGTTAAGCTTGCAACCGTTCTGCCAGGTACGTTATATAAAACTATAGGTATATCAACCGCGTTTGCCACAGCTTCAAAGTGAGCATGCATACCGCGTTGCGTAGGTTTATTGTAGTATGGCACTACGCTTAGTATAGCGTCCGCCCCAGCTTCTTGCGCTGCTTTGCTTGCGTTTACAGCGCCGTTTGTGTTGTTGCTACCAGCTCCTGCAATTACTGGTATTCGGCCACCCACAGTTTTTACAGTGAAGTTTATCGCCTCTATCTGTTCCTTTGGTGTCATTGTAGGCGTTTCTCCTGTAGTCCCACAAATTATAATCGAGTCAGTTTTATTGTCAATTTGAAATTCTAGCAATTTTTCTAATTTATCAAAATCAATACCAGTTTGTGTAAACGGCGTAATTATTGCCACTCCAGTGCCAGTAAATAAAGTTTGTTTCATGGTCAGTCCTCCTAGATAATTTGTTGTTTTACATATAACATATTCAGTAGTAATAATAATAGAGCTTGTAATTTTAAATTAAGTTAATCCGCCGTCTAGCGTAATAATTTGTCCCGTTAAGTAGCTGGAGCTATCTTGGGCTAAATACCAGCATAGGTTAGCCACATCGGCCACTGTGCCAGCTCTCATTAACGGTACGTTTTCCAAAAACAGCAGTCGGTCTTTAGATGAGTATAGCAGGTTCATATCTGTATCTATCCAGCCACATGCGATGGCGTTAACTCGGATATTAGATGTGCCTAGCTCTTTAGCTAGCGCTTTTGTGAGACCGTGCAAGCCACTTTTGCTTGTGGAGTAAGCAACTTCGCACGACGCTCCTATTGAACCCCAGATTGATGATATGTTAATTATGTTACCTTGATGTTGTCTTATCATATGAGGTGCAGCCAGGTAGGAGCAGTAGTAGGCGCTGTTTAAATTAGAGTTTATTATTTTATTCCATACGTCCGGAGGGGTTTCTGTAAATAGTGCAGCGTAGCCTATGCCAGCATTGTTAATGACTACATCTGGGTAGTTGCCAGTATTTTGCAAAATAAAGTCAAATAGGTCAACGCAACATTCGTATCTAGATACATCTGCCACGCACTGTAATACGTTATATCCCATTACGATAAAATCATCGTAAGTTTGTTGTAATTGCTCCGTGTTATGAGCGCTATTTAATATGACACATTCTCCATTGCGGGCGAATTGTCTTGCAATTTCTCTACCTATGCCACGAGAAGAGCCAGTTACTAATACTGTCATAGTTCACCTCTTAATAATGCTATTTCTTCTTTATATAAATTATGCTTATCGTCTAGCCAAGGGGTTTCTAAAATAAGCGGTTTGTTATCAAACACCGGGTGCCTAATTATTTTATGGAGCGCCTGTAGGCCAATTTTATCTTCCCCGCGCGGATTGTCGCTAGTTGCGCCAATGTTTGCATGCCTATCTTTTTTCGCCCCACATATATTTATGGAGCCGTTTATGTGCAAAACCTTTATAAACTGCTGACCAACCTTATTATCAAAGTCTTCCATAACACCATCAAAGTTGTTTACTATATCATAGCCACTATCATGCATATGACATGTGTCTAGACATACGCCAATTTTATCTTGCAGTTTAATGCCATTAATTATAGCGCTAAGCTCCTCAAAATTTCGGCCAATTTCGGTGCCTTTACCAGCCATAGTTTCTAGGCAAACTATAGGCAGATGTTCTTGTATTACTTCATTAAGGCCAGCTATAATGCGCTCAATGCCACTTTGCGCGGTGGATGTAGTAAATGCGCCTGGGTGAAGAACAACGTAATTAGAACCAAAAGCATGCGCGCGCTGTAGCTCCACAGCCAAAAACTCTCGCGCCAAATTATAAGTATCTTCCTTACAAGAAGCGAGATTGACTATATACGGAGCATGAACTACAATGTCACTAAGATTATGTTGACTCATAAAATCAAGAGCCTCGGGGATTTTAAGTTTGTCTAGAGCAGAGCGGCGAGTGTTTTGTGGCGCTCCTGTATATACCATAAATGTATCAGCACCGTATGAATAGGCTTCCTTAGCTGCACCAAGAAGACCTGCTGATGACGATGATAAAGATACATGTGAACCAAGTTTTAACATAAATATTGTCCTTTCTTTAAACCAAGCTACATGAATTATAATAACCTATTTTCATATGGTTTATCAAGTAGTACTAAGCTAAAAATACCAAATTAACTTGTAAATATTGGCTATAGTAGATGTGGGGGCATTTGTGTTATTATAATATACAGTAGTAAACATAAAAAGGGGGGCACTAAAATAAGGAGGTAAGGCTATGAATAAAAAAACTACTAAAAAATCAACACTAACCAGTTTGTTTCTAAAAACCGCAATAGTGACATTTATCTTTTTTTCTTTAGCGGCCGGCGGTGCAGTCTGGGCATATAATTCTATTATATATACGCCGGGGGGAGATATAGTAGTTGAGGATTACATGTTTGAGGAGCCGTTGGTGGTGCAGACTGAAGAGGAGATTATTGCGAATGAGATTGCGGATGAGATTAATAAGACTATAGCAGTTTTTGGTACAGATATTGATGGGTATAGGACGGATACTATATTGATTGTGAATTTTAATAGTGTTACAGACAAGGTAAAGGTGGTGTCGATTCCGAGGGATACTAAGGTGCAGTGGACGAGCGCACAAAGGGCAGCGATGGCAGCAAACAGAGGGTATAGTATGAGCGAGACTAAGCTTAATGAGATGACAGCTTATGCGGATGTTGAGAATATAAGAGATTTTACAATAAAGCAAATTGAGTTGTTGCTTGGGATAAAGATAGATAATTATGTGGTGGTGCCACTTAGCGCATTTAGAGATGTGATAGATGCGATTGATGGAGTGACAATGAATGTGCCAACGGATATGTATTATGTGGATAATTTTCAGGGGTTGTATATTAATTTAGAGGAGGGTTATCAGACTCTGGATGGAAGAAAGGCGGAAATGTTAGTGAGATACAGAGGATATTACGAGGGTGATATTCAGAGGATTTCGGTGCAACAAGAGTTTTTGGAGGCATTTAGTGAGAAGGTGTTAAGCCCGTCAATAATTAAGAAGATACCAGATTTAGTTTCTGTATTTTTTACATCAGTAAGGACCGACGCATCTATATTAGATGTGTTATCATATTCGGATTATGTTAAGAATATTAAAACTGAAAATATTACATTTGATACAATACCGGGAGAAGGGCTTTATATAGGCGGAGTTTCGTATTTTATTCCAGATATGGATGAGATGGACCAGTTTGTAAAGGATGTGTTTTTTGACCATGTTAATATTGGTAACGCGGATAGGAGACATAGTAAGCAACAACAAAACACAGCTAGCTTTGAGGCGACAACTAATTATGAGCTTAGCGAGGAGACTGAAGTGGATAGGTCGCTTGCTATACAGATTTTAAATGCTAGCGATGAATATGGGGCGGAGAATGAAGCGGAGCAGATGCTGGAGCAAGAGGGGTATTATGTGTGCGGAGCGGGGCCAACGGATGGTGGCGATTTGTATTGTACGCAGATTAACGTTAGGGATTTTAATGTAGGATTGCAGTTTAAAAAGTATTACCCAGAAGGGGTAATAAATGTAGATAAGAATTTAGCGTATGATGTGCAAATAGTGTTATATTAATATAAAACGAATTAATATATAAAGAAAGTAATATTTACCAGAGAATACAAAGCTTGTAGAGTACTCATAAGTATTCTACGCTTACATATAGTTTTCGTTTATTTTGCTTTTTATCATATTAATATGGTATAATAAGGAGCTGTTAACTGAATATGAAAAACCGCGCAGGCAAGGTTCCAGGAGCTTCGCTCCTGGGTGGGGCCTGCGGCCCCACAAATCGTATTCATTCGAGAGACTAAGTACGAACGTTTTCATACGTTAACAGACATAAGCAAGGGAGGTTGACTATGGATGAATAAGCTCATAAAAACTGGAATAATAATATGCATAATAATTGCGGGCATTGTAGGTCTTGGAGTTTGGGCTTATAATGAGGTTGTGTATACTCCACATGGCGATATGGTGGTGGATAATTTCGCCGCAGAACCGCTGTTTTCATATGAGGAAATTGTGGAGCCACAACATGTAGAAGAGGCTAATACGATTAATAAAACTGTAGCTGTTTTTGGCACCGATTTAGATGGTTATATTACAGATACAATTTTGGTCGTAAATATTAACAGTATAACAAATAAGATAAAAGTGGTTTCTATACCGAGGGATACTAAAGTTGAGTGGACGAGCGCGCAGCAGTCGGCGCTAGAAAATAGGCGTGGATTTAGCGTTAGCTCTACTAAAATAAACGAAATGACGGCCTACGCTGGTATAGACAATATTAAAGATTTTACCGTAAAACAAATTGAGATGTTGCTAGGAATTGAGATAGACAACTATGTAGTAGTGTCGCTAAGTGCGTTTAAAGACGTTGTAGATGCGGTTGGCGGAGTAGAGATGTATGTACCTGTGGATATGTATTACGTGGATAGCTATCAAGGGTTATACATAGATTTAGAGGAAGGATTGCAGCTGCTAGATGGTGATAAGGCAGAGATGTTAGTTAGATATAGAAATTACCCAACGGGTGATGTTCAAAGAATTGCAGTGCAGCAGGAATTTTTGCAAGCTTTCGCTAAAACTGTGCTTAGCCCTTCTATCGTTACTAAAATACCAGAATTGGTTTCGGTATTTTTCACTTCAGTTAGAACAGACGCTACTATAGGAGAAATTTTTTCTTATTATGATTACATTAAAGGGATTGATATTAGCGATATAACGTTTCAGACTTTGCCTGGAGAAGGCCAGTATATCGGCGCTGTGTCGTACTTTATACCAGATATAGATAATATGGCAAGCTTCGTTAGGGACATATTTTTTGAGCATTTGCCAGACGATGAGTTTCAGCTTGCGTATACTGATATAGATGAGGTGCATGAATTGGTTGAAAATGAGGCGCAAGAAGATGTGGTATATTACGATGACGGAGTGTTAATTGATAAGACAGTTAGTATACAAGTGTTAAATGGTACGGGAGTTGGCGGAGCGGCATCTGTTGCAAAAGACATTTTGGAGGCGGATGGATATGTGGTTGATAATATAGATACGTACAATGAACAGGCGCAAAGCATTACGCAAATTAATGTGCGAGATTTTGATTACGCACGTCAGTTTAAAGCATATTACCCAGTAAGCTTAATTCGAGTAGATGAAACGTTAGAATATGATGTACAGATTGTGTTACATTAATACTGTATAAATATGAATTTGCAGGCTCTATAGACGGAGCCTATTGGAGAGGTTTTAATTATACTAAAGGCTGCAGGAAACTGCAGTCTTTTTTTGTATATTACTTAACTCTCGTACATATATTTGTTAAGAACAAAATCGTTAAGGAGGCCTATTATGGCTGTTGCTAATGCATTATACAACACTATTCAGCGACATAAAATCGTTAAAGATGTAGCTCGCGTCGTTTTGCCACCCACGTTATATTCAAAAAGCGCTCAGTATCTTGGGGAAGCTTACGTTGAATATAAGCTGGCACTGCGATATGAAAATGAAGACGATATCCAAAACGCACTATATTTTTATGAACAATCCGCTACAAAAGGATTTGCATACGCTCAGTATAAGCTAGCCAAACATTATCAAGAAACTAACGACACTGCCCAAAGTATAAAATGGCTAAAAAAAGCCGCTAAACAAAATGTCCCAGAAGCCCAGTTTGACTTAGGCTTGTGTTACTATAGCGGTGATGGTGTCGATATAGATATTGATAGAGCTATTAAATTGATTACACTAGCGGCAAATAACAACTACTCAACAGCAAAAACATACTTACTGCTACACAAATCTAAAACTATAATGGTTGATATTATTAATGATACAATATAGTTAGGGAGGAATTATATGAAAAACGAACTCATTTTGCTTAGCGATGAGCAACTTACATTTCATACTAACCGCTATGAACAGCTTAAGGTGCAGTGGGAGCAAATTAGTTGGTCGTTTGCTACAGAAGTTGCCGATGTTATCAGAGATGACCTAAATATTGCTATAGATAAATTTGAGCAGTCTACTACTACTATTATCCGTGATAAGCTTTGTATTGAGAAAGTTTTACTTAGCGGTAATGATAGCGAGAAGGTTTTGCAAGATATGCTTGGTGATATTGCCATATCTCTTGTACAGCAGTGGTCAGAAGTTAATTATAACTTTTGCGCAGATTTGCAGTGCCACTTAGATTGCATTTTATGGGGGCCGATGGAATTTTATAATGCTAATTTCCCTAAGCAAAGCTTTGACACCGACAACATGCTAATGAGCATATCTAGAAATTCATTTGATGACGTTATAGACCAGCTAGAAGAGGCTAATTTTATTAGATGGCTATCTAGCTCGCATATAGCTAAAACACAGTTTTGGAAAACGATGGACGCAGTTAGCAACGTAAGTGAAGATGCTAGCAAATTCCAATTAATCAACTTACAAATGCAGCTACTTAAGTTAATCGCCACGCTAAAACATCAAGTAATACGCTTTATTAACGCTGGATTTAAAGATATACGCCAAATCATTGAACATGCAGATATAGAAGCTAAAGTATATACTAATTTACTAGAACTAGCATAAAAAAAGACCGAGTAACTCGGTTTTTTTCGCTTTTGAAATTATGGAGGTAATTATGTTAACAGAATTAAAACAACTTGCAATTGTAACTAAACAAGGGGAAGCAGATGAACAATTTGAAGCGGCAAAAAACTATGCTCGCTCGATAGGAATTAATAACAATAAAACTCAAGCGTTCGGCCTATTTTTAAAAGCCGCGTTGCAAGGCCATGTAGAAGCAGCTCATCACGTTGGTCTATGCTACAATAACGGCGATGGCATTGAAGTTAACACCGAAAAAGCTTTTGACTGGTTTTTAAAAGCTGCCGAACAAGGCTTCGCAGAATCGCAAAACTGCGTCGGAGTATGCTACTTAAAAGGCATTGGCACCGCCGAAAACATACCTACAGCGCTACAATGGTTTATAAAAGCCGCCGATGCTGGCATACTACTATCCCACTACAACAAAGGTCTATGCTATATAAATGACCAAAATTATCAGCTTGCATTTGAAAGCTTTCAGCTAGTCGCAAACCAAGGCTATCCTGACGCACAAGATATGCTAGCCGAATGTTACTACAACGGCTACGGCACACCGCAAGACACTCAGCAAGCATTCCAATTGTGGTCACATGCGGCCATTTGGAGCAATCATAAAGAGTCGCAATATAAATTAGCTGAATTTTGTTACATCCAAAATGGTCTATTATACAATCCTCAGCAGGCATTTAACTTATGGCTACAATCTGCCATCCAAGGCTTTAAGCCATCTCAGTATAAAGTTGCCGAATGCTATAATAAAGGAATTGGCACAACTTTAAATGAAAATCAGGCTAACTTCTGGACCACCAAATATTATAGCTAACCTCACTTTACGTGAGGTTATTTTAATAACTTAAGCTGTCTCTGCGCCGAACCATTGCCTCTAGCCGCTGCCTGCCTAAAATGCTCCACAGCTAGCGAAGGATTTTTTGCAACGCCATTACCGTAATAATAGCATAAACCTAAGTAATACTGCGCCGCCACATTGCGCTGATTGACAGCATTATTAAACCACCACACAGCCACATTGTAATCCTGCTTCACACCTTCGCCGTTATAATAACAAAGCCCCAGATAATACTGCGCAGAGCTGTTACCATGCTTAGCAGCTTTACTAAACCAGCCAATAGCCTCGTCAAAATCCTGCTCCACACCTTCGCCGTTATAATAACAAAGCCCCAAATTAAACTGCGCCGGCGCATAATCTAGCTGCGCGGCCTGCCTATGCCATAAAACAGCAGTCTCAAAATTTCTTTCCACACCATCGCCCGTATAATAACATACGCCTAATATATACTGCGCCTCAGCATGTTTGCCACCAGCCGCCATCTCATACCAACTTATAGCGCGCGTAATATCTCGCTCCACCATCACGCCTATATCATAACAAAGCCCCAAGTTAAACTGCGCATCCGCACTGCCTTTAGCCGCCGCTCTGTTAAACCAAATTATCGCCTGCCCCAGATTTTGCGCACCGCCTTCTCCGTTGCAATAACATAGCCCTAAATAATATTGCGCCTCGGTTTTACCTTGCACCGCAGCCTCTCTAAAATACTCCTTAGCCATCACACAGTCATGCGCGACATGAACGCCGTTATAATGCCACAAACCTAGCGTATACTGCGCCGAAGCATCTCCACACTGCGCCGCCAGCTTATACCACTTAGCCGACTCATATTGCTCACCAAGCTTATAATAACAAATCCCAAGACTTTTCCTAGCCTTAGTCACGCCGTATTCAACAGCCTGCTCAAACCACTTAGCCGCCTCCTCATAACTTCCTTCCTTATAATAAGGCTGCGCCACAAACTCATAGCATATGCCAGCCTTAACTAAAGCTTTCGGATTACTCTCGGCCTGAGAATACCACTTAGCCGCCGTCTCAAACAACTCCTGAGTATAATAAAAATCGCCCAAATTATAAAAACATAAATCCGCCTTAGCACCAGCTTCATCATTACCAAGCTGAGATGCTCTCTTATAAAACGTTGCCGCTTCTTCATATTCATGAGTTTCATAAAACTGCTCGGCTAAATTAAAACAACATAGCCCAAGCTTATACCTAGCCTGCGCATGACCTTGGTCAGATAGCGGTTTAAAATACTCAATTGCAGCCTTAAAATCATTATCATTAAAACACGCCTCGCCAAGTTCGAAAAAATACCCACTTAAATGCTCCTTAGCATCTGAGTTACCTTGCGCCGCAGCCTGCCTATATAGCGACATAGACGTTTCATAACTAATCTCAACACCACGCCCCTTAGCATAACACTCCGCAAGCTGACACTGCGCCCTCGCAAGACCCGCATTAGCCGCCTTCTTAAACCACTCAACCGCCTGCGAATAATCAAGCTCCACGCCGTCGCCAGAATAATACATATCACCAATATTACACTGCGCATTAGCATTACCACTCTCAGCCGCTAATTCATACCACTTAGCCGCCTGCTCAAAATCCTGATTAACCCCTTGCGCATTATCGTAACATACGCCAATGCAAAACTGCGCATCCGAATGCCCAAGCTCTGCTGCTGACTTATACCACTTAGCAGCCTGCTCCAAATTTTGCTTAGTGCCTATCCCTTCCTTATACCAATTGCCCAAAATAAACTGCGCACCAATATGGCCATTTTTGGCCGCGCGCGAATACCATAAAAAAGCCTCCTCATAGTTTTGCCTAACATCAACTCCTCTTTCATAATACTCACCCAACATAAACTGCGCACCCATATGATTAGAATCAGCAGCACGCTCAAACCACACCTTAGCCGCCGCCTTATCCTCAGTTACACCATCTCCATCAAAATAGCATAAGCCCAAGTTATACCTAGCGTCCGCGCTACCTTTTTTAGCCGCGCGATTAAACCATGTAACAGCCTCCGAATGATTTAACTTCACACCTTTACCATACTTATGACACTCACCCATCTGATTAAGCGCCTCCACATTGCCGTGCTCAATAGCTTTAAATAGCCACTCAATAGCTTTAAATTGGTTACCTTTATTGCCGTTAACAAAATTACAAGCAATTTTATAATAACATAAACCAACCCTGCTATGAGCGTCTTTATGACCTTGCGCCGCTGCGTAACTATACCATATAGAAGCTTGCTCGTAATCTTGCTCTACATCTTTACCTGTAAAATACCAATCGCCAACATTATAATATAGCGCATTTAAACTCCTAGCCGCATATACATTGCCCTGCTCAGAAGCAAGCTCAAACCAACCAACTGCTGACTTATAATCGCGCTTTACTCCAACCCCTTTAGCGTAACATAGCCCCAAGTTATAGTAACATAAACCTAAGCTTTCGCGCGCCGTTGGATGCCCGTGCTCCGCCGCCTCCTTAAAACATACTATAGCAAGTTCGTAACTACGCTCCACACCGTCGCCATTGTAATGACATTTGCCCAAATAATTAAGCGCATCCAAGTGCCCTTTCTCAGACGCAGCGTCAAATAGCCTAATAGCCACTTCATAATTTTGCTTAATGCCGTCCCCATCATAGTAACATTTGCCAAGCTCATACTGCGCCTCCATATATCCCTGATTTGATGCGCGGCTAAACCAGTCCACTGCCTTAGTCGGATTTTCTCTAACTCCAATCCCATCTTTATAAAACTTACCCATCATAAACTGTGCCTCGATATGACCTTGCGCTGCAGCTTTAGCCATATGTACTTGTGCCAGCATATTATTTTGATCCACGCCGTCTCCTCTGTAGAAACATTTGCCAAGCTCAAATTGCGCATCCTTTTGCCCAAGCTCCGCCGCTCGCTCAAACCAATACACCGCCCGAGTTATATCCTGCTGTGTACCATCACCCATATAGTGACACATCCCTACTTGATACTGTGCATCTGCATTTCCATGTTTCGCTTGTGAAAATAAGTCTTTATAGTTACTCATATTTATATCCCTCCATTATTTTTTTCTCTTATTATATGCTTAATTATTAAGTTTTAATAAAAAAAAAGGCTGTTCACTGTTTAGTGTAACAACCTTAGTTTTTTATTCTTGTGCTTCCGCTAATGCTCTTGCTTTAGCTGCACAGCACGCTTTAATTTCAGTTTGTTCTTGTTCTACTATCTCAATAATTTCTTCGATTTCAATAATTTCTTCTTCAATAATCTCTTCTTCAATAATTTCTTCTATAATTTCAATTTCTTCTTCAATAATCTCTTCTTCAATAATTTCGATTTCTTCAATTTCTTCAATAATCTCATAAGCTAACTGTTCTACAACAGGCTCTGCTACTACTTTTACGCCTAAATCTGCAAAATCGTTGAACAGCTTTGTGAAGTCTACAGCCTGCAGAGTGCATCCGGGAGTGTTGTCCTTAGGGTAGAAATAAAGCACCAGCCATTCGCCCTTGTAGTCGCTGAGAGATACCGTATTACCGTCCGAATCTTTCAAAGAAAAATCCGGAGCAGCCTCTCCTTTTTTCAACATAATAATTCTCCTCAATATATTTATTGCACTTAATCAAAATTAAACAAAAAAATCACTCCCAGCAAATATGCTGAAAAATTCTAATCCATTTCTCCCTCAAAATAAGTCCTGCTCTTTTTACGGGGCGATGAAGATTTTCTGCCCGGTCTTTCTTCGTCTCTTTCTCTAAAGGTCAAAGTCAAAGGCACTCCTGAAAACTCAAAAGCCGTACGCATTTTATTCTCCAAAAATCTTGGAAAATCCTTTCTGATATTGTCTTTTTTGTTGATAAAAAATACAAATCTCGGCGGAGCTGTGTAGACCTGCGAGGCGTAATATATCTTGAGTCTGGAGGCTGCCCTGTCCCCTTCGTATTCTATGAAGTTTTTGGAAAGCCAGTTGTTGAATGTGCCTGTCACGACCCTGTGGTGGAAGTCGTTTCTTACTTTTATGGCTGTCTCCAGCAGTTTGTCGGTTTTGTAGTTCTCCAATCCCGAAATAAAACACACAGGCACATAATCAAACTCTGGCAGGGCTTTTCTGATTTTAAGCTCCATAGTTTTCATCAGTTCTTGGTTGTCCCTTCCCGAATTTTCGTCCGTACGCAGCAAGTCCCATTTGTTTAGTGCAAAGACCAAAGCCCGTTTTTTGTCCTGCACCATCTTGGCTAGGACTTTGTCGTGCCTTGCTATCTCGTCAATGGAGGCGTGGGCATCTATCAAAAGAATCGCCACTTCAGAGTGTTCTACTGCTTGGGCGGAACGGACGGTAGCATAATATTCTATGTCGTCTTTGATTTTGGCGTTTCTTTTTATACCTGCCGTGTCTGTGATGCGGATTTTCTGACCCTTGTAAAATATCACCTCATCGGCGGCATCTCTGGTCGTCCCGGCTATAGGGCTGACTATCATTCTTTCGTAGCCCAGAAGGGTGTTTAAAAGCATAGATTTGCCGGCGTTTGGTCTGCCTATGATTGCAATTCTGGTTTCGTCCGTTTCTTCGGCTTCTTCGCTGTCGTGGGCGAAAGAACCTTTAATATCGTAAAGCTTGTCTTCTATGGTCTCCAATAACACGGAAAGCCCTGTTTTCTGCACTACGGACACAGGCACAACGGTATCAAAACCCAAAGAATAAAACTCCGCAGAATCCGCCTCCAAAGTCCTGTTGTCGGCTTTATTGGCTACTATTATGCAGGGTTTGTTGGATTTTTTGACAATGAGGGCGAGTTCGTCGTCTATGGGGTTGGGGCTTTGCGCGTCCACCACCAATAACACCAGGTCGGAGTGATTGATAGCGTAGTTGATTTTGGTCTGGGCTATGGAGTATCTTCTACAACTGTTGCTGGGCGTAAATTCCCCATGTTTGATTGAATATAATTTCCTAAATCTGTTAAAACTCCATATGTTCCGTCCATGATGTTTTGGATTTTAACTCCACTAAGTTCTG
>MDSP01000117.1_pt1 | contig 17457 bp, 21 predicted proteins | sample 1005811 | NCBI WGS metagenome assembly MDSP01 (sample SAMN05526596, study PRJNA338239) | gut metagenome | isolation source: stomach gut content | host: Naso elegans | place: Saudi Arabia: Red Sea | collected 2011-04
CCCCCATCTGGGTAAATATGTTTAATACGTTGGTCATGTTGGTCATATTCATATAAAATTCCTTCACCATCATTTGTTTCACTATTATAATAGTTTGGATTAACTTCTTTTATAATATTTCCATCTTAGTTTGTTGGAGTTGAATACACATTTCCCATTTCGTCTTTTACATATATAAGTTTATCAAAATCATCGTATCTATAATAAACAGGCGATACATCTTTACCTTATGATAACAAATCTTCTACTACAGGCGAATTATATTGTATTAAATTACATAATTTATCATAATAATATCTACTTTCATGTCCTAAAGAATTTGTCATAGTTGTTATAAAACTATGAACATTGTAAGTATATTTTGTTATCTTATTACCATTTGAAATTTGTTCTATCCTTTGAAGTTTATCTATTTTGTAATAATATAATAGCCCTTCCCCTGTCAGTACTTGATATGGTTTTACTTCTCTACCGTTATACTTATAATTAATCTCTGTCTTATTAGGCAAAGTATGACATATAGCTATATAAGGATAAGTTTAATGAGTTACTCTTAAATATTCATTTGGAAATTCTTTAGTTTTAATAAAATTTAGCATTCCAAATACAGCTTGTTTCATTTCATAATTAATATCTTTTGTTAATACAATATTATCGTTAAAATCATATATATAAAATAATGGTGGCTTAGAATAATCATTCAAATCTATTGCTATTTCACCCTTATATATATCTTTTTCACCTCCATACATATATACTATTTTATTAGGATCTTCTAACTTTTTCTTTAAATATACCATATCTAGTTCCTTTCTTTATCCTATTCATATTTTTTAGTATAGGTTATCTGGATCAACTATTGTTGCTATAATCTCTTGCCAATTATAGTTAATATTAGCATATTCATGAGCTTTTTCATAGTAGCTACCAACTTGTGTTTGTAAATGTTTTAATTCAGTTAGCTCATGATAAAGTAATATAATATCAGATTCCTTAATACTAACTCCATCTATTAATCTTTTCCAAGCTAATGCTATATCAATGTCTGGCGAAAAACCTTTCCTACTACCATCTTTAAATAAGATATTATTGCTCCTAAATACATGGTTTTTAATTTGCAGGATGTCCCTTTCCTTGAAATTTGTATTGTTAGCAATAGATGTTACATCTAAATCATGTATGTCATTCCTAATAGCATTATAAAATTTTTCAGCTTGATTTTCCAACTGGAAGTAATCATCTATAGAAGTATCATTTGTAATTTTACCACAACTATATAATATGTCATTTTTTGTGCCACTTAATGCATTTTTCAATGATGGCATATTATTTAATAATTTTTTACTAGCCACATCCAGTAGCCCTGCCACTGCTGCTGACATTATAAAATCTTCTAACATATTACTAAGTGAAAATATTTTTTCTCCTCTTAACATTCGTTCAATAACACCTTCTGCTATGCCTATGAAACCTTCTTTTAGCATAGTGCCACCCTGAAACAAACTACCTACTGCTCCACATACTGCTGCTATTCCTATTTCTACTAAAAAGTCTTTTGTATCTGTTATCTCTCCTCTTACTACATCTGATACTGCTGTTACTACAGTAGTTACTGCTACACTAAATGCTGCTCCAACTGCAGCACTAGCAACCATACTCCCTGCTGCTAAGGCTGCTGCTCCTCCTGTTAATACAAATGCTGCTCCTATACCAACAACAGCTAATCCTCCTAGTGCTATATTTGCTCCCCATTTAAACCAGTTAAATGGTTCTTTTTCTGGCTCTTCGGGCAATAATTCAGGAAAGGCTGGAAATGCACTGAATTCTCTGCCTTCTAGTATTGTTCCATCTTTTCCTAGTAAATCAAATTGGTTTAATATTTGTAAAATACTTATTATAACAAAATCCACTCTACCTGATGCATCTAACTTAGGGACCATATCATAATACACTAAATTTATTTCTTGTATTTCGGCTTTTATAACTATTTTTGGTGCCTCAAAATTTATTTCTGGACCTATTATATTTATTTTAAATTCTGTTGATAATATTACCCCTAAATTATCGCTTATCATAATAGCACTATCTTCATTATTAAAAAATAGCTCTTCTGGATATAAATCCATTTCTTTTCCATGTTCTGTTACAAATGCCTTTTTATTTGGGTCTTGCATTCGTTCACAGTCACTACCATTTGTCCTTACACAATTTATTGCTATCCCACTATGCTCATCTATATTTGGAAAGTATAATGATACCCTTGTTCCAACTTGGGGCATACAATACATAAAGTTTCCTGTTTCTGGTCGCCATGTATATGGGTACTCCCCTCCTTGTCCCTCATCAATATCTAGTTTTATCCATATATTCTCACCGTCTGTTTTTGCTACTTCTCCAAGTAGTGTCATTCCACTTATTATTTCATTGTAATATTTTGGTGCATGTTTAATTCCCGTTTTACCTATTTTATAAGTAAACACTAATATCTGTTGTTTAATAGTAGCATGTTTTTCATAAAGGGATATTTCAGTGTCAATAACTCGTGTGCTTAAATATTCTGATATATTTTCAGACTCATCTATATATCCTTCTAAGATAAATTGTGCATGTTCATTTTTAGTTGATGTAATATACACTTGTCTTAGTTTTTTGATTGTAATTTTACTTTCAACTTTTAATTTATCATAAGTTATTGACACACTTTCTCCCCCTTTCTGTGATTATCTTTTATTCGTCATTTACACTAAACCCCTCCGTGATAACTACATTTTTATATAGGACATTGTCTTGCCTGTAAGGTTGTATTTATACTTGGTTGTATAACCTTCACCATCTGTCACACTTATGATATTGCTTGCTAGGTCGTACTGATAGTATTCTTGTGTGTTATCGACTTTATAGATTGTTGTTATTCTATCACAGTCATAGATACTTGATGAGTTTTGTTGCCGTTTTGGTCTTAGAGCAATTGCCCATACACTTCTTACCCTAAATTATTTTAAACTTTTTATCCATTCCTCAAAATACACTTCTTGTTCATGTATAGTGACATATCTATTTATTTCTCCTATTGAAAATATATCTACGATATCTTCTTGTAAAGCTTGTTGTCCCATAGTTAATTTGTAGGCTTTTCTTCCTAAACCCATAGAAATTTGCATATGTGATGGATATACATCTCTTTCACAACCTTTACATAATAAATATAAGTTATTTAATTCTAATATTTCTCTTAATTGGACTAATGCCGAAAAATAATTTTCTTCACTACAGCTAATTATTGTGTTATTAAAATGTAATTCTATCTTTACAGAATTAATATCTTCATGCAAGTATAATTTAGCTCTTATTAATTCTGTATGAGAGTTTGTTATATTAACTTCTAACATATTATTCTCCTAAATAATTTGGATTGTTTATTAATTCTTCTATTACTATACCTTTTTGTTTCATATAAGCTCCTATAATTTCATGTTGTTTTATTCCTCCTGGAATTGCAAATTCAAATTGCTCTGGAAATAATGCATTGGAACCATATGTCATATTAATATCAATATAATTATTAGTTTTTAGAACATATATATATATATCCATTTTTTCCTGCAAACTCTCTTGCTATTTCAAAGTGACTAGTTGTGGAAATAAAATTACCTGCGGTTGTATTGCTTTTAGTGTGTAATAGTGGATCATTATGGCTACCTTTAGGTAAAATACCATTTTCAAATATAAGCTCTGGTGTTGATGTAGCTCTTTCGCCTCTAAATAAGATTTTAGATTCAATATCTGCATAACTATTCTCTTTTTTGAGATGGCTGTCATGACCGCTAGGGTCTACGTACATTACAGGGTTATTTGCACAGTAGGCATATAAATTGAGCCCGTCACCTCTATAGGTATCCTTTTGTGTAAAGCTTGCTATTACTGGGTTGTAATACCTTGCTCTGAGGTAGTATTGCTGTGTTATAGGGTCTAGTTGTTGCCCATTAAACTTAAACCTATTTGGTACAGTTTCAGTTTGGCTTACAACTTCTCCCTAGGCGTCATATTCATATTTCTGGAATTAAATTTGCAATGTATTACTCCTCTTCAAACTCTTCGTCTTCATCGTATAATTCTTCCTCTATCTCTTCGATAATCTCATCAAGGTATTCTTTAAAATTATCCGATATTACGCTACTTTTATAAAAAGGACTCCACATTATTACAGGGCATTCACCATCTTCCATTTTACTTAAATCTAAGCAATCAATTGTATCACAGGAATAGTATATGGGAAATAAATTTAAAGGCTTACCTTTTTTATTCCACCCCTCATAATTATCATAGGAAAATTCTAAATGTTCTACATCTATCCCGAAAATAACTCTAGTCCCTATATAACCTTGCCCAAATTTTTCTAAAAACTTTCTATAGCTGACTGGAAATTTATACCCTAGTTTTTCTTCAAAGCTTTTGATTATATCCTCACTTACTTTTCCACTTACCATAATCGTGTTTTCCTCTAGTAATTTTTCCAATTCCTCAATTCTTAATAACGTATTTTCCATGATTCTTATTTCCTCTCATACCGTAAACTTTCTTCTAACTCTATTAGATTAATTCTATCTTTCCAATATTGTTTTCTAAATTTATCATACTGTTGATATAAAATTTTATTATTTCTAAAACTTTGGTTATTCCCGACTAGACCATACAAGGTACTGCTATATTTATCATGTATACTACCATAAATTTCTACCATACCACCTGGCTCTCTTTGTGTTAAATGATGTAATTCTATATACATATCATCAGGGCCAAACGGAGTATTACCTAATTTTGCTAAGTCTCTATTTGATAGACCTTTACTATTTTGAGATGAAGGTGATATATAATCCCAGTCTATTTCTTTTAATTGATACATTGTTCTTGAAATATTATAATCCTTAGCTAGATAATTAATACTCCCCTCACTTCAATCTTGTTATAACGCTTAGTTGTCGAACCAGTTTCAGTATAGTTAAAACGTTTAGTAGCTTCTCTAGCTAATTTCTTGGAACTCCGTTTACTCATTCCTTTATCTAGATTTTCATTTAAAGTTCTGTTATACACTTCCTTTTGGCACTCTGTCATGTGACCACTAGGGTCTACGTACATTACAGGGTTATTGGCACAATAGGCATATAAATTGAGCCCGTCACCTCTACTTGATGAGTTTTGTTGCCGTTTTGGTCTTAGAGCAATTGCCCATACACTTCTTACCGTAAATTATTTTAAACTTTTTATCCATTCCTCAAAATACACTTCTTGTTCATGTATAGTGACATATCTATTTATTTCTCCTATTGAAAATATATCTACGATATCTTCTTGTAAAGCTTGTTTTCCCATAGTTAATTTGTAGGCTTTTCTTCCTAAACCCATAGAAATTTGCATATGTGATGGATATACATCTCTTTCACAACCTTTACATAATAAATATAAGTTATTTAATTCTAATATTTCTCTTAATTGGACTAATGCCGAAAAATAATTTTCTTCACTACAGCTAATTATTGTGTTATTAAAATGTAATTCTATCTTTACAGAATTAATATCTTCATGCAAGTATAATTTAGCTCTTATTAATTCTGTATGAGAGTTTGTTATATTAACTTCTAATATCTCTTCTAACATATTATTCTCCTAAATAATTTGGATTGTTTATTAATTCTTCTATTACTATACCTTTTTGTTTCATATAAGCTCCTATAATTTCATGTTGTTTTATTCCTCCTGGAATTGCAAATTCAAATTGCTCTGGAAATAATGCATTGGAACTATATGTCATATTAATATCAATATAATAATTAGTTTTTAGAACATATATATATCCATTTTTTCCTGCAAACTCTCTTGCTATTTCAAAGTGACTAGTTGTGGAAATAAAATTACCTGCGGTTGTATTGGTTTTAGTGTGTAATAGTGGATCATTATGGCTACCTTTAGGTAAAATACCATTTTCAAATATAAGCTCTGGTGTTGATGGAGCTCTTTCGCCTCTAAATAAGATTTTAGATTCAATATCTGCATAACTATTCTCTTTTTTGAGATGGCTGTCATGACCACTAGGGTCTACATACATTACAGGATTATTTCTACAATATGCGTATAAATTAAGCCCGTCACCTCTATAGGTATCCTCTTGTGTAAACCTTGCAATTACTGGGTTATAATACCTTGCTCTGAGGTAGTATTGCTGTGTTATAGGGTCTAGCTGTTGCCCATTAAACTTAAACCTATTTGGTACAGTTTCAGTTTGTTCTACTGGCACTCCCCATGCGTCATATTTGTAACTATTAAGTACATTTGTTCCTTGTGTTATATGACTTATGGAGCCCATTTCGTCGCTGTGGTAGTGATAGTACGTTTTAGCATAATCGCTATGACTTGCTATTAACTCTGAGCCTCTTATATAGCTTGTCCATTCGTCTTCTTTTTCGGCTATAACTTCACTATCTTGATTAAAGATAAACTGGATTAGCTTGTGATTTTCTTCCATCTCATATCTTAGACCTTCAGCGTCATACCTATTTATCTGGATATTACCATCAAATGTTTCTACTTTGGTTGTCTGATTAAATCCATTATAGCCATATGTTGCATTGTCATCTTTAGTTAAATTGCCTGCATTATCATAACTAAAGTTTGCAGTTACTTCATTTTTAGTTAAGCTAGTAAGTCTGTTTCTTGGGTCATAAATATAGTTTTCTAATATGTGCGGCAGATTAGCAAGTAAACCTACCTTAGTGTTATGTTCCCCTGTTGTAACTCTTTGTAAAGTAACTTTAGTCTAAAGAGTCCAATTCAAAACCAAACCAAATAAATTCCTGAATCATCTCCTTAATGACTTCTTCAAACCAACTAAGAAAGGTTTCATATTCCTTTCTATTTTTATAGGCATTATCTGAGTAATCATGTATTACTATAACACTATTATTTTTTCCTACCTCAAAACATGCAATATCATCATTACTCCAACACCTTGCAAAAGGTATCAATTTATACTCTGGATATCTTTTCTTTAAGCCTTCTAGTCGAATTACTGCGTCGGTTGCGTCAATTATTCCCCATACTTCAAAATCAAGTAATCCTAATTCAATTATTTTTAAAAACTCTTTGGGGTACTCAAATTCATACGGCATATTTTTTTTATCTATAATCATTAATTTCCACTCCAACCTATAATATTTGACCCTAACGGGTATTGTGTCCTATATGCTACATTTTGTTTGCTTATTCTAAGAGAAACAGCCTCACCCCAAGTTTGTGGAACTACATTTTTAACTTTAAATCTAGTTAATAATTCTTTTGGTAGTAATTCATTAAAATCATGAATATTGGCCATCACTTCTATTCCTACAGTTCTAGCAGCTAAAACCCTAGTGTTATCTAACGTTGTCAAGTTTCCATCAGACATTATTACAACTGTATAATCATTTTCATCTTCTAAATCTAATGTGTACATTATGATTGTACCATCATTAATCTTATAACAAACACAAGCAGCTCCGTCGTCAAGCCCAATAGGAATTAACCCATCTAAATATACTACTTCTCCATCATAGAAGTCATAGAGGTCATTTAATGAGTCAGCTACATCACTAATACCTATAATTTGCAATTTAGTTATTAATGGTGTCAAATTGATTCTAGCAAAATAAGCTGGTTCTGCCTTTAATTTATTATCTATATACGGAACCTTCCAAAAGTAAATATTAAACTTAATTAATTTCATTATATCTAATATAAAAATCAGTAAGTTTTTTTGGAAATATTATATCATTATTCTTGTATTGTTTTTCAATCTGCATAATATCCTCAATAGTAACCTTATAGTCTTTTTTTGTCGTACTGGTTAACAATTTTTCTAAATAATCTATGGCTTTTAAATTCATCTAAAATCCTTCTCAATAAGTGAATTAGAAATACTTAATTTTCGTTAAAACCTCTTATATTCACCCCTTTCAACAAATGCATATTCTAACACTCTAGCTTCACCAATGTATTGTCCATAATACATATCAACAACGTTATTATCTCCAGAACCAAATTTATTACCATTGTCCTGATAGTATTGCAAGGCATTATCCAAAGTAAAAAATTCAGCATTTACAGTGTATTCAAAATTCATTTGGTATATCATAATATCCTCAATAGATTCTATTGGTGTAATTGCCCCAGTATAGGTAGTAAATTGCACATTAGGAAAAAGAACAACTGGAATAGTTGTTACTGTTCTAGGATTATAGCCCGTAGAATTTCCCTTAATCGGATAAAACTTTATTACTAATTTTGCTACTAGTATTATTCTCATCTTAATCACCTTTGGTATATATTTATTAATAGTTTGCTAATACAAGTTAGTCCAGTAACCAGTTTTTAGAATTCAATGAAAACCTTTATTCTAGCCTAACTTGCTTTAATTTTATTCTATAATATATAAGAATATTAGTTTAATTTGTCAATAACTATTTTCTTAATTTTTCTAAGCTATTTATCTCTTTAATCTAAGTTACCTCAAGTGATTAAACCTAAGGTATCCAGAACTTAGTACTTTATTTCATTCCTAAACGGATATCTATGGTATCTAGAGTAATTTTTGATTTATGTAAAATTTTCAAGTATTCTATTGGAATTGTCACCGACCCACTATATAAGGTATCTTGATCAACCCTAGTAAAATCACCAATCTCTTTTAAAATCGAAGTAGGCACTGTAGTTTTTATAACTTTTGAATCTGTACTGTTAGTTGTAGCAATTCCTAGATTAATAATCTCCTTAACATTAAATCCAAATTGTTTTCCCTGATATCCAGAACCATCAGGATTTATAGTGAATTTTCCGTTTTCCATAAGACTATTATATTCTGCTTGCGTCATAAAGCGATATAATGTTGTAACATCAGAATTAGGATCAAATGGTGTTGCATCTCGTATAGCCTGTGCAGTTTCGCTATTTTTATCAAGAACAACTTGTGCAATTTCTCTAGCTTCTCGTCTGGATTTATTGTTTCTTCGAGCCTCTTTATACGCCTGTTTGTAACATTCAGATTTATGACCACTAGGGTCAACATAACTTACAGGATTATTTCTACAGTATGCATATAAATTAAGCCCATCACCTCTATAAGTATCCTCTTGTGTAAACCTTGCTATTACTGGGTTGTAATACCTTGCTCTTAAGTAGTATTGCTGTGTTATAGGGTCTAGTTGTTGCCCATTAAACTTAAACCTATTTGATACAGTTTCAGTTTGGTTTACAACTTCTCCCCAAGCATCATATTCATACTGATTAAGTATGTCTATCCCTTGTGCTATATGGGTTATGGAACCCATTTCATCACTTGCATAGTGGTAGAACGTTTTGTCATACTCGTTACTGCTTGCTATTAACTCTGATGTTCTTATATAGCTTGTCCAAGTATTTTCTTTTTCTGCTATAACTTCCCTATTCGTATTAAAAATAAACTGCACTAATTGTCCGTTTTCTTCCATCTCATGTCTTAGACCTTCAGCGTCATAACGGTTTATTTGAATATTAGCATCAAATGTTTCTACTTTAGTTGTCTGGTTAAATTCGTTATACTCGTATATAGCTTTGTTATCTTTTATGAGATTTCCTGCGTTATCATATATAAAATTAGTACGAGTTTCTTCGTCGTTAATGCTGTTTCTAGTGGTTAGGTTTGTTAGCCTATTTCGTGGGTCATATTGATATAGTTCTTCTATGCCGTTTTTAATACGTTGTGTTCTGTTACTCCTTTTGTCATAAAATAATTCTTCAGTATAACTAGGGTACATAACTTTTTCTAGTTGATGTGTTGGGGTGTAGGCGTATGTTGTTGTGCCTGTTAAGGTGTCTTTTCTCGTCCTATTTCCGTTGCCATCATATTGATAGTAGTTGTTTGCTAGTATTTCACTACCATTTTGTACCTTTAGTTGCTTTAAGTTTTGGTCATTATCATACCAGTATTCATGTGACATTTGCCCTTGAGTTTTGGATTTCTTTAGTCCATTGTCAAAGTATTCATACTCTGCAACTTCTTCATCATTATATAGCACTTTTTCAACTAAATCTAGGTCATTATACGTGTATGATGTTTTGTTTCGTGTCACATCTACTTGATACGTTTTGTTGCCATTTTGGTCATACATCAATATTTTTAGAACTTATAGTTAGCTTTTTTTAATTTCTAGTAAATTATCTATAAATCCTTTAGTATTTATCAATTTATATGCAATAAACCCAATAATGCCTCCTAATGTATTTGTTATTAAATCTGTTACATCAAAAGACCTATGGTTTAATAAAAAAATTGTCATTATGAGCTGTATTAATTCAATACTCAAACTTAATATAAAAGTACTAAACATAACTTTAATAAATTTTATATTACCAACCATCATTGATAATATAAAACCAAATGGTATTGTCATAATTATATTTAATATTATGCCTTTTTTTGCTCCACGTCTATTTTTTATTAAATCTTCAAACGGTATAATATTTCCATAATCTACAGATATAGATTCATGATATAGCCATTTCGGATCAAGCGTAAAGTCTATTGGTAAAATAGTAACATAGGCTACCCCACACAAATGAATATACATAATCGAAAAAATATTTTTTTGTTTTTTTGTTTTGTTCTTTAATTTATATATCATTATAAATACATAAATTAATATCAATAATATTATTTCCATTTAATTTAAACCTCTCTCTATCATATAAATTTTATATACCACTAAAACAATTTAATTTATATATCTAATATATCTTCAATGCCTATCTCATCACGCAACGCCTTTAGTTTCCATTCGCACAACTTGTTATCTTTTTCTAGCGATACTTTTTTCTTTTCCCAATCTGATACGTTTATTTTCCCCTTTACGGTTGCGTACTTTTCAAAAACTTTTTCTATCTCACTAATGCGGGCTAGTTTTTTATGGTGCGTGTTGTAAAATTTTTCTTTCGCCTTACCATTTAGCATTCGATACTTCTTTTTAACGACTACAATATGGTGTTATATACTAACACCACTTCCATTGATACTTCTTTTTTTGTAGCCTTAGCCATACTTACTTCCTCCGTTTTATCTATAATAATGTATTATACCTTAAAACAAGGGTTTAGTCACCTATTGCAACAGCTTTTGCCAACTATCCATTGCTTGTATCAAGGTTTTCTTTCTCCAAGTCATTTATAATTAGCCTTGTCATTTTATCGTCAATAGTTTCCTTACTGGTTTGGCTAAAATGTACGCCTACAATGCTTTAACGCAGGTTTACTTGTAATCTGCGGCATATGTGGTTCTGTACAAAGTTCCATGCATTAACATTTGCTTTAAGGGTTTTAATATTTTTGTATTGATTGCCAACCACCATTTGATTAGTCTGTAAATTCCTAATAACCGAACCCTTTATATCTGCAAGTTCTAGGTTTAATGGCTGTGATTTTAGTTCCCTTTGCCACTTCACAAGTCTTGTAATTCTTGCTCTTGTTACTTTCATTTCTTTGTTATCTTCTGCGATTTGTCTATTGATATTTCCTCTATCAGTAGTAATTCCTTTTTTCTCCATCTGACTTGCTGATACTCCTAGATGAATTTGAGGAACTTGGTCTACACCCTGCCTTTTATAACTTCGGTGGTCTATACGTTCTGAATATCCCAATTTTTCTAGGTATGCATTACAATGTTCACCCCAATTTTTTCTCCATAACTCGGCGTTGCTTTGCTCGTTCCAATCTGTCGTATTTACTTTGATTGATTTAAAATTTCCACTGGGTAATCTAATACGATTACCCTCATTATCAAGCACATATTCATTTCTACTTTTTGCACCCCAAGCACCATTTTTTTCTAATGGTCGCATAGTCAACATGATGTGGCAGTGTGGGTTAGTAGGGTCTTTATTATGAATTGATAAATCGGCTATCATACCCTTAGATACAAAGTTTGTATTGCAATAATCTATCATCATATCTTGCCAATGTTCATGTGGTATTTCTTTAGGAATTGATACTTCAATTTCTCGTGCCAGTTGGCTTGTCTTTGTCTTTTCGATTTGCTCCACGGCATTCCATAAAATATTACGGTCTGCATATTCTTTAGGTGAGTGAGAGGGCAGTAAAATAACGCTTGAATGTACACCTCCTTTCTTAGTAAAGTCATGCGTTATGCCATCATACTCATTTGTCATTTTTGTGCCACTTCTGTAAGCCGATGAAGCCACTGCCGACTTACCTTTTCCCCTACTAATTATTTTTATACATTAAGGCAGGTTTACTTGCTAATCTGCCGCAGAACAATGATAAATAGCCATAAATTCCCCCTATCATAAAGCTAGATAAAATTCCCTTGGTAACAAGGGCGCACTTATACACCACCTCGGTGGTGTGTGCGTTCTGCGAAGCAATGGGGATACCCCAAACCCCTATTAAACATAATTTTTTATTATCTCTTTGGAATTTTCATTTCCAAAGATTTGTAGTAGGCAAGCTTTTAGTTTCTCACCCTCAAGTTCTGCTAAATCTTGATTAATACTTTCTAAAATTGCTCCTTTTTGAATAAGTCGGCGTGTTCGTAATCGTTGCTCTTTTGCTCGGTTTGCCTGTTTTAATTTCTCTAGTTGACGCTCATATTGTTTCTTCTTAGTCATAGCTTTTTCAAGCTCATCTTGTGTTTCTTGGATTTGTTCAACAATTGATTTTTTTGCCATACTGATGCTCCTTTGTGATAAAAAATATATAAAAAAACGGACACAATCTACTTGATTGCTCCGTCTAATTTGTCATTGATATTTAATTATTATTACGCCCCATAACTCAGTAGGGCTTTCCCCTCGTTTGCAACTTCGTACTTTGTGCCTTGTAGTATTACTAATCTCTCTGCTTGCTCTTTAGCCTTTTTTTCTGCAACTCTTTTAGCATATCTGTTCCTATCAATCTCTCTTTGTTTTTGTCTTTCTTCCTCTGTCATCTCATGACGACGTTTTTTTCTCTTTGAACTTTCCCTCTGTGGCTCATCTTGTATTTGTTCCTCTGTAAATGGTGGCTCAAATTGCCCTATAAAATTTAGATGAATGTCAACTTGTTGTTGTCGTTTCCCATTATCTTTTACTGCCTCATGAACAACTATTTTTTCAATAAATTCATTTACAAGACATATGCCATCTTTAAACATTCTTGTATAAGGAATAGAATCTTGTGCCGACTTAACCCCCTTTTTCTTATTTTTAGCTTTATCAATTGCTAATTGTACTTGCTTTTTCTCTGAACTATTTAATTTCTTATTTCTTGACAATCTTACGTACCTCCTCATCTAATTTTTGTTGCCTTTCTAACATATTGTAGAAGTTGTCTGTTTGGTAGGGTCTTTGCCCTGGCGTTAAAAATCTTACATTAAAATAATTCTTTAGTACAACTTCTAGTGGTTGACCATGTTTTTCGTACATGGCAAGCATAAAAAAGGGAAACATCGTAAATATCATGAGTAGTACAGCAATATTTGGATTGCCTAAGCCTTGTGCCATAAAGAATACTGGAAATCCAACTACCCCTGCCATTGTAAAACATATTAATTGCCTCTTAGTCAGATTAAACATAACCTTTGTTTTGACATTACTCAAGTCTTTTGGTATTGGTACATACGCCATTTTATCCTCTCCTTAATATAAAAATAGACTTAGCAAAAATCTACTAAGCCTATTTATTCTCTTTAATTACTCATCTCTATTACGTTTATTAATAACCTGTTTGTGGTAGCTTACTAGGAGTAGTAGGTAGTGCAAATACAGTTGTAGTCCAGCTTGCACTTCTTGACTCCCACTCATTCCCAAACCTTGCTCCAACCTCAGCACGATTTACAATGCTATATCCATTAGTCACATTAGGTAACACTTGGCAGAAGACTGAAATGTTCTTTGTTTGGGCAAATCCACTTCCTACACTTTCAAATTCAAACCGAATATCTGTTACATATTCATCAGCATGTAAACCTAGTGCGTTCCTATGTAGACTAAATTCATATTCATTATGGGTTAGCAAGTTTTCAGCCAACACCATATAGTCACGGTGGTTTGTCTTATACGTTATCCTATAATACCCACGTTCATTGAAAGTCCCTGTAGTAAGCTTGGTAGCTCTAGTTGCGTCCGTTGGTATACGGTCGTGTATATAGAAATCTGCCATCCTTGAGGATGAGCCATTTGTTATGCCATAAATTTCGTAATGAATTGTATTAGATGGCATTATCTGACTTGCCTCTGTTTTTTGTATAGTAAGGTCTAAGTCAATACTTGCATTTAATACCTCAAATCTCACTATATCACCGTTGTTTCTAATTTCAGCTAGTAACATTTTGTCATCTAGGGCATAGTATCTAGGAGCAGATACTTCTCTTATTGTATATACACCTAGTGGTAATAGCTTTGATGTTGCAATTCCTCGGCTATCTGAAGTTATTTTATCCACTAAGTTGCCTGTCATATTGTAAATTTCAAATACTGCACCACTTAATGGTGAGCCTGCAGGTAGTCCCGTTAATTCGTTATAATCAGATGAGCGTTTGGTAATTACTATTTGTCCTGCCTTTGGTGTATTTTCCCAAACGAGTTCAGTTGTTTTACCCTCTTTTATCCATAGAGTTTTAACTTCATCGTCACCAATATAACCCTCCGCTGGCTGTATCTCTCGTATTTTGTACATTCCATCTGTAAGTTCCTTATCAATCCAAACATAACCTTGATTGTCACTTACATATTCGCCAATTGGTGTATTATTTGCATCATATAGTAAAAATCTAACACCACCTATACCTTCTTTAGTGATGGAATCAATCTTACGAATAAACAAAGAAGAAAGTGGAGTGTTTTCTACTTTTAATGTTACTCGCTGTCCATCAACAATAGTAAAATCTATGGCTATATTTTCATTTTTAAATCCACTAGCTGCCTTTGTTTCTTTTAATATATAATCGCCAGCACTTAGACCATCAATTTCAATTCTACCATAACTATCTGTAGTGTAGTATCCAACATATTCACCGTTAAACTTAGTAATTAAGAACTCTACACCTTGAATTGGGTCGCTTTTCTATTAATAATCCCGAATAAGCCTTATTAAATAGTTCTACGATTGTTGCTGTATGGCTCTGTACTAGGGTCATCTTAGGCTCACTATCAATGTGATACCCGTCTGGAGCTTTAACTTCCATTATCTGATAATATCCATCTTCTAGCCCTGCCACAAAAAATGTTCCATTTCTATCTGTTTTGTAAGTGCCTATTAATTCTCCATTCAGCTTACGCAGTTCAAATTCAGCACCTTGTAATGGTTCTCTAGTTTCGCTGTCTAGCTTTATAACTTTTAGCCCACTTAGTGGCTTATTGGTAAATGTTAATTCGTGTGTTTTCCCCTCCTTGGAGATTACAATAGTTTGTGCTGCCTCGTCTATTACATAACCATCTGGGGCTTTAATTTCACTTACTATATAGCTATCTGGCTTTAAGTTTGAAATTACTATTTTACCATTACTATCTGTAGTAAATTCACCGTTGCCACCTCCAACAACTGTGCCATCAACTGTTGTCACCTTAAACACTGCACCTGCAAGTGGAGTACCTGTATGTTCATCTATCTTACTTATAAGTAGTGAGCCATAAGGGTAGTTGCTAAAAGTGATTTCAGCTACATTTGTATTATTTGCTTCAATCCATATTTGTTGTTGGCTATTTTCTGATAAAAGATAGTTAGTTGGTGGAGCAACTTCTTCTACTATATAGCCACCCGACTCTAAACCTGTAATATTAATTAATCCAGTGTTGTCGGTTGTATATCTGGCGATAACAGTTCCCGAACCTCCTGTATTGTTTTGGTCTATTTTCCTTAGTTCAAATACTGCACCTTCTAGCATTTCGTAAGTAATAGCATCTACCTTTTTGATGATTAAACCGTTCAGAGGATAGTTTGCTACTCTTAGTGTAGTTACACCAATGCTTGATACTTCTACATTTTTTATGGAGGTGTCTAGGCTATAACCACTTGGGGCTTTTGTTTCTTGCACTGAATACGTCCCCTCAGCTAAGTTTGGTACGTTAAATGTCCCATCAGCACCTGTAGTGTAAGTTCCTAAGTACGTCCCATCAGCATTAGTTATGCTAAGTTCAGCATTTGCCAATGTGCCACCATTTAGTCCATCAACTTTTACAATTTGTATTCCTGTTAGTGGCTTATTAGCGAATGATACTGTATAGGTTCGCCCATCTTTACCTATTGTAATTGTTTGAGGAGTAGAGTTTAGGGTGTATCCATCTGGGGCTTTAATTTCCGTAACTACATAGGTGTCTGGTTTAAGATTAGGAATTAATATTTGTCCTGTGTGGTCAGTTGTAAACTCACCGTTTGCCGTACCAACAACTGTACCATCTCCTCTTGTAACCTTAAATACAGCTCCTAAAAGTGGCTCGTTTGTATTAGCGTCCACTTTAGTAATTAATAATGAGCCATAAGGATAATTTGAAAATGTCATCTCTACAACAGAAGTTCCATCAGCTTTTAACCATGCTTGTTGGCTATTATTTTCTACTAGCAAATAATTTTCTGGTGGGCTAACTTCTTCAATAATATAAGCCCCTGCCTCAAGACCTGTAATAACTATAATCCCCGAACTATCAGTTGTATATCTACCTATAATAGTCCCCGAATTACCCGAAATATCCTCAGATACTTTTCGTAATTCAAAAGTAGCACCTGCCAATAATTCAGTTGTGATAGCATCAGATTTTTTTATAACTATACTGTTTAGTGGATAATTCGTTATTCCACCATTATATACATAGTCATTTCCACTCGTAACAGTAGGAGGTGTAATTGAAGTATCCCCCGAACTTGAGTTTCCACTATCACCCGAAGAACTACCACCACTATTACTTGTATATGCATTTTCACCCTCTGAAAGATATATACGTGTCACTGGGTCATCAGGCAACCCAAAGCCTTGTGCTGGTATTGTTTCTGTTATGATATACCAACCTGTATTTACATTTTCTAATATTATTTGACCGTTTGAATCAGTCTTGTAAGTCCCTAAATTTTCTATTCCCCCGTGCTTAATATACTTTGCAATAACTTGTCCCTTAAATCTTGTCAAAATATATATTAGTATATATACTAATATATGTCATCCTTATTCGGTTGTGGATTGAAATGGGTGTGGATTGAAATACGGGATAACTATTTAAAATATACCCTGTTGGTGCTGTAATTTCTTCAACTGTGTAGACAGCTTCATCAGGGTCATTTATAACAATAGTGCCAGTTTCATCTGTAATATATTCACTTACTGTCATATCTTCAGTTTTAGTTACTTTAAATTTTGCACCTGCAAGTGGTTCATTAGTTACCTCATCAATTTTCATTATTTGAAGTGATGGG
>MDSP01000118.1_pt1 | contig 17352 bp, 22 predicted proteins | sample 1005811 | NCBI WGS metagenome assembly MDSP01 (sample SAMN05526596, study PRJNA338239) | gut metagenome | isolation source: stomach gut content | host: Naso elegans | place: Saudi Arabia: Red Sea | collected 2011-04
TTTGGGATCAAAAGTTATTAAAATCGTTCCGGTCGGACTTACGGTGTGGGCGTGGCTGGGTCGCCATTTTGAGCATTTCGCCAAGAAAAATCAAATGCCTATAACTCCACTGTACATTGTCCAATCTACATGAAACTTTTTGTGTGTGTTAAGAGTCCCGCCCTGAAGCCATTCATATGCTGAAATTCAGTCAGACTCATAGCGCCACCTCCTGGCGACAGGAAATGACCAAAATAGGACATGCGCCGCACTTTAACGAACTCCTCCTACAAATTTGATCGGAATGTCATGAAAACTGGTGTGGACACTCTTTAGACCTGTGACATGAAAAGTTATTAAAATCTTTCCGATCAGATCAACGGTGTGGGCGTGACGGGACCGCCATTTTGAGCGTGTCGCCGGGAACAACGAAACCTTAATAACTTCAGTAAATCTTGCTCAGTATGGACCAAACTTCACAGGCTTGTGAGGTCTGACACAAATTTACGTATTTCAGTGGTTTCACAAGTGGGCGGGGCCAAATGGCACGCCAGGGGCCCCTAAACTGCAGCCCCGGGGCCCACTTTAATGTACATGGATGAAAATCGGTGGGCACATGTATCACACCCAGATCTACAAAAAAGTCTCTTGGCACCATAGGCTAAACTCAACAGGAAGTCGGCCATTTTGAATTGAACAGCCATTTTGGGCGATTTTCACCTTGCATACTTTAACGAACTCCTCCTAGGGATTTTGTCGTATCCTCATGAAAATCGCTGTGTAAAGTCTTGACCCCTTTGGGATCAAAAGTTATTAAAATCTTTCGGATTGGAGTCACGGTGTGGGCGTGGCTGGGCAGCCATTTTGAGAGTCTCGCCAGAAAAAATCAAATGCTTATAACTTCACTATACATTGTCCAATCTGCATGAAACTTTTCATGTATAATAAGAGGCCTGCCCTGAAGCCATTCACATGCTGATATTCAGTCAGACTCATAGCGCCACCTCCTGGCGACAGGAAATGACCAAAATTGGACATGCGGCACACTTTAATGAACTCCTCTTACAAATTTGATCGGAATGTCATCAGATCTGGTGTGGACGTCGTCCATGAAAAGTGGAAGGAGACGAGTTTTGTCAGGACGTTGCCTATGGTCAGCGAGAAGCTTATCCAGAGGTCTTCGCTGTTTATGCCGCCGTACATTTCGAGGGAGGCCGCGAGGGCTTTTTCGTGCCAGTCTACGCCTATAGAACCCGATATGAAGGTGTTGTCGCTGGAGAGGGTCGTATATTTGTTGTTGATTTCTCCGGAGACGTAGATTTTGTCTTGTTGGTAGAATTGGTTTATCCAGCGGGGTTCCCACGCGCCTATGGCTTGGGACATTTCGAGTTTGATTGGCACGAGTTTTGCAAATGTGAAAATCGCGCCGCCAGACAGACCGCTGCCGTCGGGGATTGTCAGTCCGTTTGCTGTGCTGCCTATGAATTGCGAGTAGTCGCCGAATATGTTGAGCCGGAATTTGTCGTTTTGGGTTTTGTAGACGGGGATGTCGAAGCCCAGCTCGAAGCTTTGGAATATAGGCGAGTCGTGGTTGTATTGGAAGTCGTAGAGCGCCGTTTGCACTGCTCCGTACGCCTGCAGGTCTATTCCGTAGACGGCGTAGAGTTTGAAATCTCTGTAGGTGCTGAAGCGTTCGTCTTTGATGAATGCGAGAGGTCTGGCGTAGATTTCCGCACCCATAAGCACGGGCTGGGCGATGTTTGCGAGGTAGTAGGTGAGACCTATATATGACGCGTCAAATGCGAGTTTGAAGGTTTTTATAGGCTCGTAGGGGTTGAAGAGGTTGGGGTTGTAGTCGTGGAAGAATCTGCCGTGTCCCAGAAATAGATTGTCGCCTCTGTAGACGGACGCCTGGACGTAGCGGAAGATTTGGTTGCTTTGGGTGTAGTGCAGATCCATTTCTATTTTGGAGACTATGGCTGCGGCGCTGTCCCACATTCTACTGACGATGTTGCCGTTCCAGTCTACTCTGAGGGGGGCTTCGAACATTAGGAAGAAAAATCCTATGCAGATATAGGGCGATGCGTAGATGTCGGCGTAGGGGAGCTGGTCGTATTGACCGTATTGGGCGGCTATGGACAGACCTCCCCAGACGAAGGGCTGCACGGGCTCTATGGTGTTGAAAGCTTGGTCGAGAGGCTCGCGTTCTCTGGTCTGAGGGATGACTTTACCGCTAAGCTCGCTGATGGGCGGAGGCCCTACGAGGAAGTTGGGGTTTTGCGGGTCTAGGCTTTGGTAAGCCTCGCCCGGTCTGAGCAAAATCTCGCCCGGAAGGGTATCTTGAGCATAGGATGAAGCGGAAATCAGCAGAGCTGTGATAAGAATCGTAAATAATCTTTTCATATTAAAATTATACATTAATATAACGCTAAACACAAGTTTTGACTGAATTGTTATTAAAGCTTGATTTTTTGGCGGAATTAGGCTAAAATATTGTAAGTCGTAATTTTTTGGAGGCTATATGGCTAATGTCTTGGGAAGCAAGCAGACTTATCTGATTATAGGTATGGGGGTCTTCGGCACGCAGATTGTGAAAAGCCTTTCGCAGACCGAATCCGATGTGATAGTCGTAGACAGCAGGAATGACCCGCTCCAGCAGATAAAGGAAATGCCTGTGTTCTCTTTTCAGCTCGACTCGACTGCAGAGGATGCTTGGAAAGAAATAGATATATCGTCTGTAGATTGCGCTATAGTCTGCATAGGCGAAAATATGATGTCAAGCATTCTAACCACCCAGCTTATGAAAAAATTTAAAATACCGCGTATCATAGCACGCGCAAACAGCGCCGCCCATGCGCAGATTCTGCAGCTTTTGAATGTGACTGAGGTAATCAGACCGGAAATCGAAAGCGCCGAGAAACTCGTCGGGACTATGATAGGGGGTTCGGGATTTGTATTGTCTTATGAGCGTATTTGGAAGAATCACGCCATGATAGAAGTGCAGGTCAATAAACAAATCGCAGGTCATAATCTTGTTAATTTGGATTTGAGGAAGAGGTTTAAGGTCAATGTAATCGCCATCAAGCACCCTGTCATCAGGGTGGATGAAAACTTCCAAAATATCTATGAATATGAAATCGACGAAGTGCCGAATCCGCAGGCAGAGCTTGTGGAGGGGGATATTTTGATAATACTGGGCAAGCTGTCCGATATTAAAACCCTGCAGGAATCAAATATAGGCAAGATGAGATAAATGAGGATTCCAGAGCATAAAGTTATACAGGATTTGAAGTCGATGTTTGAGTCGCCCGGAGGTATAGGGGATGACGCCGCTGTCTTGAAAGGCGGTCAGGTGATTTCTACCGATGCCGTCGTCGAGGGTGTGCATTTCATCAGGGGCGAAGCCGAGTGGGGCGATGTCGCTTACAAGCTTTTTGCCTCAAATGCCAGCGATATGGCTGCTATGGGCGCAAAACCCGAAGCTTACACTCTGGCGCTCTCCATTCCCAAGTATTGGACGGAGACGGATTTCAGGGCTTTTACCGCAGGGATAAGGGATTTTCTAGCCGATTATCCTGCAGTCTTGGCGGGGGGCGACACCGTGTCTTCCAGAGAGTTTTTCGCGTCCGTAACGGTGGTAGGCTCTGTGTCTTCCAAAATGTGGCTCAGAAGCGGGGCGTCCGCAGGGGATTATATCTACTGCACGGGGACGCTGGGGGATTCGAGATTGTATTTGAATAAGATTTTGAATCAGACCGTATTGCCCGTGAAAGATGAGGAATATTTTAAAATGCGCCACTACAGACCGTCTCCCAGAACGGCTTTGGTGGATTCTTTGAACAGGTACAACATAAGCGCCGCTATGGATATAAGCGACGGTTTGATAGAGGATATTCAAAAGCTGTGCGCGGCGTCGGATGTGAGTTTTTGCATTGATGCGGAGAGAATCCCGCTGAGCAGAGAGCAGATAGGCGAAGGAAATATCAACGAACATAAGCTTTTTTATCAGAAAGAGGCTCTAATAGGCGGAGAAGATTATGAGATTTTGTTCACCAGCCCTGATATTATAGATTTCAGCCCTGTACCCATAACCCGCATAGGCAGGGTGATTTCGCCTAAGGACGGGTCTTTTGTGATGTATAACGGCAAAAGGCATCTGCCTGATGAGTTTAAGGGTTATGAGCATAAGTAATTAAATAATTTTTAGATTGATTTTTTAGATTGTCGAGGATATATGAGTTATAAATTGCAGAAAGCGCTGCACAAAGTAAATGAACAGTATTTTTCTTTTGAGCAGCTGCCGGAGATAAAAGTCTCCAAAGGTCAGGAAAAGGACAACAGAAGAGCTATAATCTTCGGGACTTACAACGCACAAAAAAATGAGATTCGCATACACCCTGTTTTGCTGACTATGGATGAGCTGGCTTTGGAGTTTGTGGTGTATCACGAAATGCTCCATTATGAGGACAGGAAAGCTTTGTTGAAACGGAAAAAAGGCTCTCGCGTGCATACTGCGGAATTTAAGCAGAGGGAGAAGGCTTTTGTCGGTTATGACAAGGCGGAGAAGCTGTTGAAGTCTTGTTTTAAGAACTCCAAGAAGAAATCGGAGTTGAGAGGGGAGGCTTTGGCGTCCGCTTTGACCGATGCTGTGAAGCGATTGGAGGGTTTGTTTGTCAAGTATGATTTGACTGACGATAAACGCAAGAAAGAGCAAGTTAAAAAAATAGAAAAAACAGTAGGAGCTGACAATGGTGCATAAAAGACCAATGACAAAATTAAACTGGTATGCGGCAGGCGCGGGATTGATATTGATATTGCTGGGATTTGTACTCGTAGCGCCCATACAGAGAGATTACGAAACGCCTAGAGCTTTTTTTGCTATATTGACTCTCAATCTGGGGATTTTAACCGTGATACTGGGGCTGGCTCTGCCTTTCGAGAAGATAGCTGATTATTTGTCCGCCAGAATAGGGAGAAATAATGCGTAGCGTGAAGAATCAGATTAGATTTATACTGCATGATGCTTTGCAAAAAATGGGCGCAGCGCCTCAAGCCGTCGTGGTCGAGTATCCTGAGCAGGCCGAACACGGTGATTATTCATCGCCCGCCGCTATGGGGCTAGCCAGAGAGCTTAAAAGAAATCCGCGTCAAATCGCCGAAGAAATCAAATCTTTGGTGGAAGGCGATTCTATGTTTGAGAGGGTAGAGGTCGCGGGTCCGGGATTTTTGAATTTCTTTTTGAGCGGGGAATATCTCTCTCAAAAACTGGAATCTCTGGACGGTGATTTCGGGAAGAATCAAGACCTCGCAAATCACAATATGCTGATAGAATATGTCAGCGCCAATCCCACAGGCCCTCTCCATATAGGTCACGGAAGGTGGGCGGCTGTCGGGGATTCTTTGGCGAGGGTCTTGGAATATTCCGGCGCTAAGGTTTATAAAGAATTTTATGTCAACGATGCGGGCGTGCAGATTTCGCATTTGAAAGCCAGCGTCGCTGCTGTGTTGGCGGGAAAACCCGTGCCTGAGGACGGTTATCACGGGGCTTATATTAAAGAGCTTGCCGAAGAAACAGCCAAAACAGGCGAAGAACCTCAAATCCTGATGCAGAAGCATCAGCAGGAGACTTTGGCGAAGTTCAGGTCGAGGTTTGATAATTGGTTTTCGGAGAAGAGCCTCACAGCTATGGGCGCTATAGAAGATACTTTTGAGGAATTGAAAGAGAAAAAATCCGTTTACAGCGAGGGCGGGGCTTTGTGGTTTAAGTCCACAGAGTACGGCAAGGACGATAAAGACCGCGTCTTGATAAAGGGCGACGGGTCTTTGACTTATTTTGCGTCGGATATAGCTTATCATAGAGAGAAAATCAGGCGCGGGTATCCGATTTTGATTAATATTTTGGGATTCGACCATCACGGTTATGTAGAGAGAATCTCCGCAGCCGTAAGGGTAATGGGCGGTAATCAGACCGTCTTGCTGGGGCAGATGGTTAATCTGTTCCGCGACGGAGAGCCTGTAAGAATGAGCAAACGCACAGGCGATATGATAACTCTCGATGAGGTCATCGAAGAAATAGGCACAGACGCGACCCGTTATCTGCTCTTGAGGCGTCCTATGAATTCGTCTGTGGATTTTGATTTGGAGACGGCGAAGAACGCCAGCGACGATAATCCTGTTTATTATGTTCAGTATGCTCATGCGAGGATAAGCTCGATTTTGAGGAACTCCGAGAAAACTCCGTCTTTCGGCGGTATCACTCATCCTCAGGAAAGAAGGCTGTTATTGGAGGCTTTGAAGTTTGAGGATTTGGTGTTGGAGATTTCACGCACTTACGAACTGCACAAGATACCTCATTATTTGGAGGTTTTGGCGGGGTCTTTTCATCGATTTTACAGAGAATGCAGAATCATAGGGCAGGAAGAAGAATCAAGCCGTCTAGCCCTGTCTAAAGCGGTAAAAAACGTGTTTTTTAGAGGGTTGGAATTACTGGGCGTTGATGCTCCCGATAAAATGTAGGCAACTTGTTGCATTTCGTATGGTGAGCTGTACACTAGTGGTGTTTTTGTGGAAATGTTTTTTAGATTTGGGCGGGTGGACTGTTGGGATTCGGCGGGGGCTGTTTGGCATGGAGGGGCTTGGTTATGAGATTGGATAAGTGGCTGAAGGTGGCTTTGGTTTTCAAGCAGAGGAGCAAAGCCGTCGACGCAATAGACAACAACAGGATAAGGGTCAACGGCGAAATCGCCAAAGCGTCCAAATCCCTGAAAATCGGCGATAGGATAGTTATATCAAGAGAGCTGGGCGATTATGTGTACACGGTCTTGAAGCTGGCTGAGAAGAACGTCACCAGAGAAATGGCGAGAGAAATGTATGAGCTTCAAGCGCCTGAGGACACAGGCTCGGAAGATGAGAGATTCGCGAAAAAAGTCGAGAGAGAGCAGAGGCGGGAAAACCGAAAAGACTGGAATCGTATGCATGACGACAAGAAAAAACAGAGACAGCTCCGCTCTCATAAATACAGAAACGACGTATAAAAAGCCCCAATGGAGGGGCTTTTTTTGATTGGGTTAGTTTTTATTGGGGAAGTCTGCTGATTTCAGGGCGTTGATGACGGCTGTCTGAAAGCCTTTGGTCACGGGGGTAGCTCCGCTTTCCGCGTCGACGCCGTTTTCTTTGATGATGTTTCTAATCAGCTTGTTGAAGATGAACTTGGGGTAGCCTTTGCTCTCTAGGACTTTGATTGCTTTGATTTTGTCCTTGTCTATGTCTACGCTGACCTTGATAACTCCTTTGTCGCTCTCGGATTCTCCCGTGTAGCTCTCCGCAAATATCGGAGACGACAACAGCAAAACCGCTAATAATACCTTAATCATATAATGCTCCTAATTGGTGGACGTATTTGTCATAGCGGTGTTGGTGGTCATATTGGTGGATGAATTTGTTGACATATTTGTCATAGCGGTGTTGGTGGTCATGTTGGTGGATGAATTTGTTGACATATTTGTCATAGCGGTGTTGGTAGACATATTGGTTGACGTGTTGGTCATAGGAGCAGCAGGGGCTGCGGTTGCAGCATTGGAGAGCATTGCTTGTTTGTTGGAGATGTTGGCGCGCTGATTGGAGATGTGGGTCTGCTGGTTGGTGATATCTGCGGGCATGGTGGATGAGTTTGCCTGTGTGTTTGAGAGTTCTATTTGTTTGTTGGAGAGCATTGCTTGTTTGTTTGAGAGGTTTTTTTGTTTTGCTGCGACGGCGGAGGCGTTGGATGAGGAGCTTTTTATAGGCGGTGTTTTTAGATTGGTCGTCATTGTGCTGGTGTTGGTGGAGATAGGGGCTATGTTATAGCGTCTGGCGAAGGAGTGGTTTTCGTTTGTGCCTGTTGTGTTGGTGGTTGAAAGGGCGTTGCTGACGGCTTCGTTGATGCCTCCGCTGGTTAAAGTAGCTCCCGATACCGTGTCCATTATTACCATATTGCTGGCGATGATGCCTTCTGTGATGGTGTCGAACGCCATATCCATTCTTTCCGGCGTTTCTTCAGATTCTAAGAGCGAGATGTCCGTGATGATGCCCTCCGTTACCGTGACGGCGACGACTATAGCTCCGTTTCGTCCCATGCCCTCGCCTACGAAGATGCCGTTTAGGTTTGGGTCTATCTCTCCGTTGGATTCGGATGACGCGCTGCTGAAAAAGCGGTGCGAACACGCCGCCAATGTCAGTACCAGTGCGGCGATATATAATTTTTTCATAATAGTCTCCTTTTTGGAATAAATTTATATTTTTTTATGTGCTTTAATTAAAGTACAGTCTGTATAAATTTACGCAAAGTTTGTTGTAAATCGTAGAAAAAAATGATTTTTATGAAGATTTTACTGTGCGGGGTAATTATTTTTAACGATATTGGCAATAAGTTTGAGAATGGATTGACTTTTTATAAATTTCAATGTATTATATTAAAATGATAATTTAATTTATTTTGGAGGAAACTTATGTCTATGATTTTAGATGTACGTGCGAGAGAAATTCTCGATTCTCGCGGCAACCCTACCGTAGAGGCAGAGGTTGAATTGGAAAACGGTATTGTCGGACGCGCCGCAGTACCAAGCGGAGCTTCAACAGGCGAGAACGAAGCCGTTGAACTGCGCGACGGAGACAAAAACCGTTATCTGGGCAAAGGCGTTTTGAAAGCTGTCGACAACGTCAACAACGCTATCGCCGAAGAAGTAATCGGAATGGACGTGCTTGACCAGATTTCATTGGATAAAGCAATGATTAATCTCGACGGCACAGCAAACAAAGGCAAGCTGGGCGCAAATGCCATCTTAGCCGTGTCTATGGCAGCCGCAAAAGCCGCTGCAGAATACGTAGAGCTGCCTTTATACAACTATCTCGGCGGCCCTAACGCCAAAGTCCTGCCTGTACCACTCTGCAACGTCATCAACGGCGGTTCGCACGCAGGCAACAAAGTAGACTATCAAGAATTTATGATTACACCTATAGGCGCGCCTACATTCCGCGAAGCTGTACGCTATTGCGCGGAGACTTTCCACGCATTGAAAGACGTGCTGAAAGCCAAAGGCTACAACACATCCGTAGGCGATGAGGGCGGTTTCGCTCCAGACCTGCAGTCCAACGAAGAAGCTCTCCAGCTCCTCGTGCAGGCTATAGAAAAAGCCGGCTACAAACCCGGTCAGGATATTTCTATAGCTCTCGACCCGGCTACCTCCGAACTGTGGAATCACGGCGACGGCAAAGGTTACAAATTCTGGAAATCTACAGGCGATGTGATGACTTCTTCACAGCTCGTAGACTACTGGGTGGAAATGTGCGGAAAATATCCTATCGTATCTATCGAAGACGGCTTGGCTGAAAACGATTGGGACGGCTGGAAGCTCCTATTCGAAAAACTCGGAAGCAAAGTGCAGATTGTCGGTGATGATTTGTTCGTAACAAATACCCAATACCTCAAAAAAGGTATCTTGGAGAAAGCCGCTAATTCTATCTTGGTCAAAGTCAACCAAATCGGAACATTGACGGAAACTTTCGACGCTATCGAAATGGCAAAAACCGCGAACTTCACTTCTATCCTGTCGCACCGTTCAGGCGAAACCGAAGACGCTATCATTGCTGATATAGCCGTAGCTACAAACTGCGGTCAAATCAAGACAGGTTCTATGTCTCGTTCCGACCGTCTCGCAAAATACAACCAGCTCCTTAGAATCGAAGAAGCTTTGGGCGACAACGCAATCTATAAAGGCATCGAAACATTCTACAATTTGGGACATGTTTATCAGCCTAAATATACACTCAAGTAATTGAATAGCTTAAATAAAAAAGGACAGCTTATGCTGTCCTTTTTTGCGTTGTTTATTTTTGTTTTATTGTTTATTTTTTTCGTTTATTTTTTGTTTTGTTGTTGTCTAAGGGATGATTTTGCTGGGATTGACAGGCCCTACCAGTCTCAGGACTCCGCCTTTGTCAAGCACTCTGTTGAACAGAGAGCCTTGCGCGTTGGTGTATTGGGTCACGAATAAGGTGGAGGTCACAGGGTACACGGGCTGGGTGTGGCGGAAGCTGTTGTTGCCGTTGTCTATGTAGTTGGTGTCGCGGAGGGGGGCGAGGGTCTTGATGTAGACTTTGTTGGTGTTGGTGCCGTAGGTGAACACTCTGCTGTTGCGACCTAAGTCGTCCACGTAAATCAATGCGTATTCCATAAAGGTGTTGTGGAAGGGTTTTTCGTAGTTGCGGGCGTCTCTCGCGGAAGCTATCTTGCGTCTGGTGTTTGCAGGCAGGGTGTCTGCGTTGGTCTCTCTGATAGTCGCGAAGAAATACTGCCTGTTGACGGGGTTGTAGTAGACGGCGGCGTAAGGCATACGGTTTTCTTCGGGGTAGTTTAGGTAGCGTTCCCATATTGTGAAATTACTGTCTAGTATCATTAGGTTGGGGTTGTTGATTTGCTGTTGATTCTGCTGTCTGTTGGCTCTGTTGTTGGCTTGTCTTGCATTTTGCTGTCTGGTCTGCTGCGTGTGCGAGGCTGACGCTATAAATAATAAAAAGGCGATTAATAGAATCTTCATCTGCCGCTCCTGATTATTTGAAGTTATATTTATTATAATCGAAATTTATTTTTTAGTCAACATTATGCAGAATTGCAAACAGCAATAAACATACGGCGGATTATTGCGGGGCTGTGTTTTGGAGATTGGCAAACACCAAATAAACCGTGTGCGCGACCATTCTGTCGTAGGGTCTCGTCCTGCCCGGCGTAGGTCTGATGCCTCTCTCGAAAATCTCCTTGCTGCGTATGCGGGTGAAGCCGTATTTGGGAAGCTCTCTGACGAGGTCGGCAAGCTGTTCGACGCAGGGGATGATAAAGGCTATAGAACCGCCCAAAACAAGAGTCTCGGAGGCGGCTTTGAGGAGGGGGACGGGGTCGGGTACGTCTATGTACATGGTGTCGACTTTTTCGTCCAGCCCGAATCCTGTCTCATGCACGTCGTCTTTTAGGATGAATTCCGCGTTGTCGAAGCGTGCGAGTTTTTGGAAGTTTTTGATTGCGATTTTTTGGTGTTCGGGGCGGCGCTCGAAGCTGTAAATCCTGCCCTCTCTGCCCAGAATCCCCGATACGGCGATAGAAAATGCCGCCGACCCCGTGCCTATCTCCAGAACTTTCGCGCCTGAGAACATATCTGTCTCCATAATTACTGCGCCTATGTCTTTGGGGTAGGATATGGTGGTGGCTCTTTTGACTTTCATCACTCTGTCCGAAACGGATGGTTTTAGGATGGTGAATGTCTCCGTGCCGTTGTGGTTTATGATGACGTCGCCCCAGTTTTGGGTATCGCCGAAACGCACTTCGCCTTTGTTGGTGGACATAGTGCTGTTGGGGGTGAAGGGTATCATAAACGAGATTTTTTCATGGGAGAGGTATATCAATTCGCCCGGTGTTATGTTATTGTCCATTATTTTCTCTTATGTTTTGAATTTTTGCGGTTATGGTTTGGGTTTGGGTGCGGGCTGTCAATATCTCGCCCTCGCTGTATTCGCTTTTGTCCAGTACCGCGTAGCCTTTTTTGAGCATATCCTGAGGGTTGACGAGCTTGGAACGGAGGACTTCTAGTTTTTGTTTTTCTATCTCTATAGAATGTTTGAATAATGAAAACAGCCTGCTGCGGGTGTTGTCGAGGTCTATGAACTCTTCTCTGTACATATTTTTGAATCTGTCGGAGAGTTGTTCTTTTAAGCCGGCGGTTTCCGAAATCAGCTCTTTTTTGTCGGGCAGAATCATCATCGCTGCGCCCGTTGGAGTGGGTGCGGATGCGTCCGCCGCGTAATCTATCAGGGTGGTGTCGGTTTCGTGCCCTACAGCGGCTATAATGGGCGTTTCTCCGCTTGATACCAATCGGATTAGCGGTTCGTAATTGAACGCGTCGAGGTCTTCCGAACTTCCGCCCCCGCGTCCTATTATAATAGCGTCGAGATTTTTATTGTCCAGAGCTTTTGACAGGGCTTTGACTAAGGATTCCGGAGCGTCCGCTCCCTGCACCAAGCTGGGGTACACGAAAATCTCCACCCAAGGGTATCTGTCTTGAGCCACTCTGATAATATCCTGCAGAGCCGCGCCGTCAGCCGACGTGACCACGCCTATCTTTGACGGGAATGCGGGCAGGGGTTTTTTGCGGGAAGGGTCGAAAAGCCCCTCCTCGTACAATCTGTGGCGCAGTTCTTCCAGCGCCGATTGAAAAAGACCTGCTCCGAGTTTCATCATTTCGTCAGCGAAAAAGCTTATCTGTCCGTATTTGGTGTAGTAGCTGGGATTGGCGAAAACGATAACTTCGTCGCCGTCTTTGAGCTTTGAAAGCAGGGCGGCGGCGTTCGTCGACGAGTGTGTCAGGCAGTCGATTTTTGCCTTGTCGTCTTTTAATGAAAATCTAATATAAGCCGAATGTTTGCGCAGCTGCAGGTTGGAAATCTCGCCCCTGATAAGCAGCGCGCCCAGCTGGTTTTTTACCAAATCGGAAATAAATAAAGCAACGGCACTCACAGAGAGTGCCGAGTTTTGTAAACCTTTCATAAAGCCTATTATTTTTTGATGTTGTAACGGTTTTTGAAACGCTCAACCATACCGCCGCGTTCGGTGTTGCGGTTTGTACCTGTGTAAAACGGGTGGCATTTTGAGCAGACCTCGACAGTCATCGTGTCGTTGACGGTTTTAATTTGGAAAGTTTCCCCGCAGCTGCATGTAACTGTGGTGTCTTTTAGCACCGGGTGTATACCTTGTTTCATAATTGTATGCTCCTGTATATTATTGATTTATCTATATATTATAGATTATTTTGTGCGCTTTTGTCAATAGAAAACGCTTGTTATTTTTGTTTATTTTATATAAGAGATTTATTTTTATTTTTTTGTCTAAAACTATTTACTTTTTTTTTCATTTATGTTATGATTTTTGTAAAGAGATATAGAGATGATGTTTTATTCTTATTGGCAGGGGCGGTTGCAGGGCGGTTGCGAGTGTGGAGCGGAGATGATTTTTCGGCTGGCGGTTGTACTGGCTGGGATGATTTTTCGGTTTGCTTGCGTGATTGCGATTTAGTAGCGGGGATGATTGTCGGCTGCGTTGGCGTTTTTCGGCGGTTTTTGCCTCTGGTGTGCGTAATTTTTGTATAATGTGCGTAAGTATGTTTGCAATCGCACAAAAAGGCATGATTTTGCACAAGGTATGCAAAAAAATCGCACAAATAGCTAAAATATTTTTGTGTTTCTTTTTTCGTGTGTTATATTTTAGTTAGGTATATTTTATTTTATAGTAGGTGAAATATGGATAAGGTTTTCCAATATCAGCAGGCGTTATCGCGCAATATGGATTATTCTGATGAGTTGATTATAGAGATGCTGGGCAGTCTGCTCGATAAAAAGCGTTTCGACCATGTGATGCGTGTGTTGGATACGGCGATGAGTATAGCCGACCAGATTGCCTTGTCCGACGAACACAAAAGCAGGATTAAGACTGCCGTGCTGATGCACGATTTCGCGAAGGGGATGTCTCCGCGCGAGCTTCAGGAGTACGCTTACTGCAATCGTATTTCGCTGATGAATAATCCTGAGCCTGTGTACCACGCTGTGGTGGGGGCTTGGATGGCGGAAGCCTTTTTTGGGATAGAGGACAGGGACATTCTCGATGCGGTCAAGTACCACACGACGGGATCTATAAAGTTTCTGGCGAATCCTGTCGGGGCTGTCTTGTTTCTGGCGGATTATTTGGAGCCGGGGCGCGAGATTGAATGTTCTCATATTCGTGAGAATCTGCCCAATGACATTCGTCAGGGCTTAAAAGAAGTAGTTAAAGATAAAATAATCTCTGTAGTACAGAGGGACAAGGTCTTAGACCAAGAAAGCATATCGTTTTATCATGCTTTAGTACAATAAATGCAATAACTTCGTTATTGTATCTCGATATACCATATCGATTCACTTTGAAGGATTCCTTCAGTATCATAAATTCTAATTCTAATCAAACCCGGAATGCTGCCCGATGAAAATTCAAATTTACCCTGTTTTGGGAGACTGCGGTCTGCCTCGTAGATAAATCCGCTCGATGAATAGTAGGGCGATGCTATCAGGTAGTTTTTGGTGTCAACGTTTATGGTGAAGTAGGAATTTTGCGGTACTACTATGGTGTGGAATTCTTGTTTCAGCTCTTGATTGGGCGGCTGCAATGTGCCTTGAGGGTAGTGCTGCTGGTGCGTGCTTTGGGGGGCGGAGCTTTCCAGAGGGTCGATAATGCCTGCCCTAACGAACATTTCTTCGACGGAGATGTTTTTGAGTTCGTAGGGGGTTTTGACTAGGGATATGAGATTCTGCGTGCAGTTTGCGGTGCTTAGGATTATGAATATCAATAAAATTTTATACAGCATAGAAATTCCGTTTTAATTTTATTATCGTAATATTTTGTCAAATGTTTAGCCTGTACCATGATTCGGCGAGGTCTTCATTTAGGCGCAGGGACGCTCTGAAAAATCTGTAGTGCAGGTCTTGGTATTGTCCGTTTTCCAGCATCTTGCCCAGCTCGAAGTTGATTTCGGCTTGGTAGGGGTTGAGCCTCCATGCCTCAAACATATATTTGACAGCGTCGTCGGGATTCTCGGACAGCATTCCCAGATAGTAGTAGGCTAGGGACTCAAGCTCTGGGTTTTGGGTGATTTCGGTGAGGGCGAGGAAGTCTTTCGCCGCGTCTTCGTTTTGACCCAATTTCATGTGGGAGTAGCCTTTGAGGTAGAGCAAATCCGATGAACCCGCTGTGAGCGGGCTGACCTTGAGGTAGGCGGCTGTCTGTCCGTACTGTTCTAAATTTACAAGGGAGTGCGCCTGAATGATAAGCCTAATCTGCTCTATCACTTGGTCGTCTTGAGGCAGGCGGGGAATCACGGCGATGATATTTGAGTAGTCGGAGTCCGAGCCTGCGGAAATAAATCTAATCCATGCGCGGGACACATTGTGCAGGTCTTGAAGCTCCGGAGCGGCGCGCCTCATCAGTATCTGGTCGAGTAGGGGCAGGTATGTCTGCGTGTCTTCCATCGCGAGGAGGAGCAGCACCTTCAGCTCTCTTTCGAGGTAGGCGGTCGAGTCGTTGGGTTTTTGTCTGAGGAGGGCGTATGCCTCTCTATATTCTCTAGCGCCGTACAGGGCGTCAAAATGCCTGTATGTGCTGCTGCAGGCTGTGAACAACAGAAAAAGAAGTATTATTTTAGCCAAAAATCTTACCAATCCTTTCTAGGACTTTTGCTCTGTCCAGCGGTTTTACTATGTAGCCTTTTGCGCCCAGCTTGATAGCTTCTTTTACTGTGTCGGCTGTGCCTAAGGCTGTAACCATTATAACATTGATGTCGGGGTTGATTTCTTTTAGTTTTTTGAGGGTGGTCAAGCCGTCCATCTCAGGCATGGTGATGTCTAGTGTGATTAGGTTGATGCTGTTTTGGTGTTCTTTGTATTTTACCAATGCTTCCGCGCCGTCCAATGCCGTGTCCACAATGTGGAATTCTCTCGAAATCAAAATCTGCGAAAGCTGTTTTAGGATGAATTTTGAGTCGTCGACGCATAATACGCCTATGTGTTGTCCTGATTTGGTTACGCCGGTAGGCAATCCGTCTTCACTAAATAATATTTTCATAAATTACCTCTATGTTTTCCTTAATTATTCTTTGAATGCGATATTGATTTCTATAACGCCTATGGTGGTGTCTATAGGTATAATCAACGCTTCGACATTGTCACTCTCAAAAATAGTCATGTGATTCCCTATGATGAGGGTGGGAGGACTAAAATTAAAGGATTTGTTTTCTTTTGATAGTTTGGTGACGGCTCTGGCTGTGACCATATTACCTATCTCGCTGATAGTGCTGCGGACGAGTTCGTTGGTGTTGGTGAAATGCTCGTCGTTGAGTTTGCTGGCGATAGTAATGGCTGTCTGTTCCGTCATATCAAATACAATACGCCCCGAGATGCTCCCGGTAACGCCGATAATAACGGTAAATCCTTTCATATCTTCACCAAGTTTTTTTAGCTGCAGCTGCCCTCTTGTAATCTGCGTGTTTAAAATTTCACTCATAATTTCGAAGGCAGACTCCACAAAAGGATTGATATAATCTATTAACATATATCCTCCAATAAAATATTATATTATGTAATTGCTATTTATTCAAGTATTTTTTCGGTTTTTTTTATTTTGTAACCGCAGATATAAGCGACGGTACGTCTATCAGCAGTATATTGTCGGTGTTGTCTATGATAACTCCCGAAAATATATTGTCGTTTGCCCAGCGGGACATATATTTGCCTTCGCTGTAGTTTTCGGGGGTTACGCTGATGTTTTTGTCGATATAATCCACCATCACCGCGAATAAATAATTTTCGTATTTTATTATCATCAAATACTGGTCATCATCAAAATCTATCTCTACAGGGTGCTGGCTGAAGTCTTTGTCGTCTTGAATACTCAAGATGCTCTTCAGCGAGTATACAGGCAGAATCTCGCCCCTGATATTGGTGACGCCCACGAGATTGATGTTTGAGTTTGGGATGCGGTATAGTTTTTTGCCTATAACTATGTCCCTGATGTACATGATGTTGAGAGCGTAAATCTGGTCGCTCAAATTAAAAGTAATCGCCCGCAGCACTATGCTGTTGTGCTGCTGTTGTTGCTGTTGTATGTCCATAAATACCTCGTTTTAGTGCTGGTTTTTTAGGTAAAAACGTATAATCTGCGGTATGTCCAAAATAAATCCTATCTCGCCGTTGCCCACTATGGTCGCAGCCGATATGCCCGGACTGCCGCCTTGATGGAAATTTGTCTTTCACTTCTCTTCCCAAAGAACAATAAAAACAGTACACATGTCACGGCACACCATAAAAACATAACAATATACAGTACAATACAGAGGTGGAACAGAGCAGGCAGCAGCTTGTCAAAAGTGCAAAAATACCTACAATCTATACATATAAATTAACCTGCCTACAAGTCATTCATTGTTCAAGGCCTGTATGGCACAGGGAATAACAGGTCTCTTATAACCCTAGTGTCTTCTAGAGTTCCAGATGGCCATTAGCATTGTAAGGAGAATCCATAGTAAGTGAAACAGCACAAGCAGGCATTTCTCTGCTATTGAACACTTCTGCCATGAGTCAGTGATAGACTAGAGCAAAATAAACATGTAAACATTAAATTAGGTCTTTACACTTAAATATAACACAAGGTAACTAACTTTTGTATTACTTTAACTTTTATGCTAGCAATCATTTTGTCAGAAGTAACTTTTTTAAGGAGTTAAATAGATTAACTTTTGAGTATGCTTGGTTACATTAATCAGCTGAAGT
>MDSP01000119.1_pt1 | contig 17318 bp, 15 predicted proteins | sample 1005811 | NCBI WGS metagenome assembly MDSP01 (sample SAMN05526596, study PRJNA338239) | gut metagenome | isolation source: stomach gut content | host: Naso elegans | place: Saudi Arabia: Red Sea | collected 2011-04
GAGTCGTTTATCAACTCGCATGCCGATAGTCAAGAAATGCAAGGTTCACACTACGTAAAAATATTCGATGAGTATCTTGTTGAATATGTGATGGCAGTCCGTGGCAGTGATGATGAGGCATACAAACTAGGCAAGCTTGGAGCGTTCCAAATAAAAAGTTTGCTTGTTGCGTACAAAGAGCGATTTGATAAAGACAATTTCATAAAAAATCTACTTCTAGATAACTTACTACTTGTTGATATTTATAGCAGAGCCAAAAAATTGCACATAGAAAATAACGTTCCTCGTGTAGTCTACTTAGTGGAAAGCTCAAACATAAAAGATACAAATATCTCAGAAGTTCTTAGAAATTTGTTTCCAGATAAAGCTCATGATTTTGTTACAGCAGTTGACGAAAGAAGTATCATTTTGGTAAAAGAACTCTCAGCAAAAGATGAAGATGAAATTGAAATGTTTGCACACACAATTTATGACACACTTAGTGCAGAAACTATGAGTCCAGTTTCTATGTCAGTTGGTACAATTGTAAACGACTTAAAAGACGTTTCAAGTTCATACAAAGAGGCAACTATGGCACTTGAAGTAGGAAAAATATTCAATTGCGATGGTCACATTTCTACTTATTCAAAACTAGGGGTGGGTCGTATTATTTATCAACTACCTTTACCTCTATGCAAAATGTTTATACAAGAAGTTTTAAAAGGCAAAAAAGTTGATAGCTTTGATGAAGAAACTTTAATGACAGTAAACAAATTTTTTGAAAACAGCTTGAATGTATCAGAAACTTCAAGACAGCTATACATTCACCGTAACACGCTTGTGTATCGTTTGGACAAACTACTAAAAACGACAGGTCTTGACCTACGCAAATTTGATGATGCTATTATATTCAAAATAACTATAATGGTAAGTCAATACATGGAGTATATGGAACGACAAAATTTACCAAGATTATAAACTTAGGAGGAGATTTTATTGATAGAATTAACAGGTGTATCTAAAACTTATCCAAATGGAGCGGTGGGTCTACACCCAACTTCTCTATATATTTCAAAAGGTGAGTTTGTTTTTGTTACAGGAAATAGTGGTTCGGGAAAATCAACGCTATTAAAGCTTATCTTAAAAGAAGTTGCTCCATCATATGGAAAAATTACTGTTAATAATAAAGATATTACAAAGTTATCCTCTAAAAGAGTACCTCTATACAGACGAGATGTTGGTGTAGTGTTCCAAGATTTTAGACTGCTACCGAATAAATCTGTTTATGATAATATAGCATTTGCAATGCAAGTTGTACAGGCACGTCCAAAAGAAATTCATAAGGAAGTGCCCGTAGTTCTTGGGCTGGTGGGGCTAGCAAAAAAAGCACGTTGCTATCCTCATGAGCTGTCGGGTGGTGAACAACAAAGAACTGCTATTGCACGTGCCATTGTAAACAACAGTCCTATTTTAGTTGCTGATGAGCCAACGGGAAACCTTGACCCGTCAACAGCATGGGACATTATGAGGCTATTAGAAGACATAAATAAAAGAGGAATAACTGTAATAGTTGCAACACATGAGCGAGACATAGTAAACGACTTTAAAAAACGTGTAATTGAAGTTCAAGAGGGAAGAATTATAAAAGATAAGTACAATGGAGGTTATGGCCGTGAAGTTGTATACTATTAGCTATCTGTTTAAAGAGGGGCTAAGAGGATTATGGAAAAATCGTATGATGGCATTTGCCTCAATTGCAACTATTGTGTTATCTTTATTGGTGCTAGGAATTTCATATTCCATAGCTCAAAATTTTGAATATATTATAAGTCAAGTTGAAATTCAAATGGGTATAACGGCTTATGTTAGTGATGTTTTTTCGGATCAAGAAATAGATTCGCTCAAGCAAACTGTTGAAAATATGGCGAATGTCGTTGAAGTCGAATATATATCTAAAGATGATGCATTAAAAATATTAGCACAAGGTGACACCGTGTTATATGAAGAATTTAAAGATGATAATCCGTTACCAGCATCACTAGAAATAAAAGTAGCAGAAGTTGCACATCAGGCAGATATAGTAGAAAAGTTGCTCAGGGTTGAAGGTATTGAGATTGATTATTTTGAAGCAGAAACAGATATGTTTATTGACCTAAACAATCGTATCCAAGTATTTTCGGGAATTTTAATCGCCCTGCTTGCATTAATAGCATTACTTTTAATTACAAACACTATAAAACTGACAGTATTTGTAAGAAAAAAAGAAATAGAAATTATGAAATTTATTGGAGCGACTGACTCTTTTATAAGAATTCCGTTTTTGGTAGAAGGAATAACAATAGGAATAATTGGTGCAATTGTGCCAATGTTTATGATATTCAAGGGATACGAATTTGCTATACAAGAGTTATCAGGAGCGTTTGATATGATTTTTGGGGGTATTAGTTTAAAATCGGTTGAAGTTATTATGATGGGGCTATTGCCTATGTATACAGGACTAGCGATAGGGATTAGCGTTGTTGGAAGTATAATAGCTATCCACAGACATTTGAAAGTTTAGGGTAACGTGTATGAAGAAAAAAATAAAATTTCTCGTAATGTTTATGATATTATCTATATCATTGGTATTATACGGGGCAGAAATTAAGGAGAAAGAACAAGAACTAGAACAACACCAAGCCGAAATAGAGCAAGCACAAGAAGAACTTGATATAAACTTACAAAATCAAGAAGAAATAAATATTGAAATAGATGAACTTGATTTACGGATAGTTGAAGTTGAAGAGCAAATATTAATTATCGAAAAACAACTAGTTGATAAACAGAGTCAAATTAATTCCACAGAAGAATTGCTTGAAGAAGCTATAAAAACTCGTGACCAATATTATGCAGAAACAAAAGAACGTATGGTCAACATGTATAAAAATAATAACAAAGGCTATATGGAAATAATATTTTCGTCAGATAGTTTTACACAAATGTTAAATAGGGCACGTTATGTAGAAAAGATAATTGAGTATGATACAAATTTGCTTGACCAGTTTGAAGAACATCAAGTTTTGGTGCAAACTACAAAATATCGACTTGACATCGAATACACAGAAATGGAAGAACTACGAGAAGAAGAACTTGAGAAGCGTGCAGATTTAGAGTCTATAATGGCAGAAAAAATACAAAGAATTTTAGAACTTGAAAATGAAGAGCGTCAAATTGAAGGTATAATTGATGAACTTCAATCACAAGCAGATGCACTTGAGGCAGAAATTCAAGAGTTGATAAGACAAGAAGAATTAAGACAGCAACAAGCAGCACAAAGCCAGTCGTCATCAACATCATCAACTCAATATACAGGTGGACAATTTATTTGGCCTGTGCCTGGTTGGTACTATATAAGTTCAGAATATGGACCTCGTACAAGCCCTATATTTGGGACATCGGAGTATCATTCGGGTATTGATATACCAGCGTCTTACGGCAGTACAGTTGTTGCTGTGGCAGATGGCAGAGTTATAACCTCGGGTTGGATAAATGGATACGGATATACTGTTATGATTGACCACGGTGGTGGACTTGTTACGTTGTATGGTCACAACTCATCTTTAAACGTGTCATATGGCGACAATGTTATTAAAGGACAAAAAATAGCAGGTATAGGTAGTACGGGTTATTCTACGGGTAATCATTTGCATTTTGAAGTGAGACTAAATGGGTCTCATACAAGCCCATGGTGAAATGATTAATTTGGAAAATTTCTATTAAAGAACATTAGCAATAATAGAGGACTGTTATTCAGAAAGTATTGTCCTTCATCAGGCCTCACAAGTACCCGTATAGTTAAACCGCCAACAGTTTCTTTGTACTAAAATGACATAAAACAGAACTAGAGCTGAATCTGATGATTATTTCCATTGGCAATCAATGTTTTGATTATTTTCTCAATTAATCAATTAATTGTGGGGTCTAAAAAAATGCCCATAAAAAAACTTCTTACAGCCCCAATCCGAAAAGACAAAGCAATCCAGTAAATACTCATTTCAGAAGCAATTTTAGTGAATATTTAGCATTTTCTCTGAAAATTGCTTAAAATTCAAAACGGTGCAGCTGAATTTTCTGTCAATTTTCAGTCGATCGGTTCACTAACCTATTGAGCTCTGAACAGTCAAACGCAGACAGGAAATTAAAATATGCAATTTAAATCTTATTTTTAAGACATTTTCACAAACAAACTGAATACTGTGTGCACTTGTGCATTGGGCGAATAAAGCGATTCTGATTCTGAAAACATAAAAGATTTTAGCACATTGAAGAGTCTTTATTCTCGTTACTAGGTGCACTTTACCACTGCAATTAGTTCATATCAGCATGGATACGACATCATATTTATATTTATAAATTTCCAAGTAAAAGGTTTCAATTAATTGCTGTAGTACAATAATTACATAGCAAAGTGGTTTGTTTAGACAAGTGCAAGTCTCAGCTGACGCAGCGATGAAAACATTTACATGATAATCAGGATTTACGGGTCGACCTTCATGACCTCAGAAGAGGCCAAACACATGGCAGAAGGACGTGCTTATCTCTTCAAAATAAAATGCCTATTCACCAACATAGCCCAACATACTTGCCAGATTAAACTGGGTAGCAGTGTGCATTCGAGACAGTTAAGCAACACCCTCTGTGCGCACGTCCCCTCCCTCCAGGACCAGCGTGGTCAGTTTCATTCATGTAGGACGCAGTGTAATTTTGAACTCGTGTGCAATTACAAACCTGTGCAATAACTGTGCAATAATGGACCCAAGCAATGCTCTTCATTGTTCTAATGTTCTGTTATTATCATCACTAATGTTGTTTTATATTTTTAACCTGACTTTGTAACTGGGAGCTGCTGGACATTTGATTTTCCTTACAGGGATTAATAGCGTACTTTCTCATCTTCTCGTCTCATCCTACACGCACACACGTCCTCACATAGTTACTGAAACAAGCCAATAAGATGAGAAGTGCTGCAACAGCTGCATTAAAACACGTTTAGTAGCAATTTGCTTGATTTTAGGTTTATTAACACGTTGCCATATCCAATAGTAATTGACGCATATACTCAAGACGATCAACTTGTGGTTGACATATACTCAAATAATTCTCTTGATAATGTTAAGTATGTGCTTGAAAGTGAAATTCTTGAGGTGTATCCAATACCAACGCAGTATACGTCATCTTTTGTGCAAGCAGCATCAGGTGAATTGGTAGATGAGGGAAAAGAAGGGTATAGAGTTCAAGTTATTAGGAAAAAATATGTAGATGGCGAACTTGAGTCAGAAGAAGTTATATCAACTACAACGTATTCACCACAACCGAGAATATACAATATATCATAATTGGAGGTATTTGCAATGTTTGCTCAAAGAATAGAAAAAGCACAGCAAGAAGAGCGTGAGTTGCAGGGGAAAGATAGAATAATTGTTGCTATAAGGTTATTTTTGGCGGTGGCAATTGCATTTTTGATATATAGAGGGGTCACAGAGGAACTAGGACTTTATGTGTGGCTTATAGGTGGGGCAGTAGCAGTATTTATTGTTATTGTAGTAATTCATTCAAAACTAAGAAAAGATATTGCGTTACTTCGCTTGTATCAAGAAGTAAACAAAGATTATATAAGACGACAAACCGACGAATGGCATGTGTTTGAAGATAGCGGAACTGACCTTGCAGACAGTTTGCACCCGTACGCCTACGACCTTGATATCGTGGGTGAATTTTCGTTGTTCAAAAAAATAAACGTTGCTCACACCTATTTAGGACGAAAAAAGTTAGGCACATTTTTGCTACAAGCAGACAAATCAACTATTAATCAACGACAACAAGCAGTCGAGGATTTGTTGAAAAGACTCGATTTTGTGCAAAAGTTGCAAGTTATTTTTAGGAGCAACAAAGGTGTTGCCGATAATCCAGCAAAGTGGGCATCGCCCGAAAAAGTGGAGATGCCAAGCAGTTTAAATGCAGTAGCAATTGTTATGCCGATAGTAAACATAGCGACGCTAGTTGGGGGCTATATAACTTCAAATTCAACGCTTATGCTGGTGGGGCTTATATGCGTTGGGGTGTGTCTGTCGGCTAGAATGTTGCTACTTGCACATATATCGCATCAACTCGAGGTGTTGCGTACAATTTCATATCAAGTTGAACCGTATATAAAAGCGTTTAAGCTTATAGAAGATGAACAATTTGAGTCAGAGTATTTATCTAATAAGTGTAAAAGTATTATAGGGGGCGATGGTGGAATTTTGCTGTCGCTACAAAGGCTTGAAAAAATAGCGTCTTTTGCAACTATAAGCCAGCAACCTATGCTTGCATTGCCCCTAAATGGATTGCTGATGTGGGATTTTTGGGTAATGAAATTTTGTATAGACTGGCAAAGTGAATATGGAACAACTGTTGGGAAGGCACTGGATCTTATTGCCGAATTTGAGGCACTTAGCAGTCTTGCTACACTTGGATTTGTGGAAGGTGCAAATATATTTGGCGAGGTACACCATCAAAAAGTGTTACAAGGTAGTGAACTTGCTCACCCGCTAATAATGAAAGAAAAGCGAGTTGCTAACACGTTTAAAATGGACGATGAAATTTTTATAATTACAGGCTCAAATATGTCTGGAAAGACGACATTTTTGCGAACTATAGGAATAAATCTAGTGATGATGTATGCGGGAGCACCTATATGTGGCAAGTCATTTAAGGGGTGTATCGTTGATATACACACATCTATGCGAACAAGTGACAGCCTAGGGCAACATACGTCCACATTTCATGCCGAGATTAACCGCATCAAACTTTTACTTGATGCAACAAAATCAGGAGCAACTATTTTGTTTTTAATAGATGAAATTTTTAGGGGCACAAACTCACGTGATAGAATTAGTGGTGCAAAAGGAATAATTACAACGTTAAAACAAGGTGGAGCAATTGGGGCACTGACAACCCATGACCTTGAAATGTGCGTGCTGGGTGAGCAACAAGGTATTATAAACTATCATTTTACAGATTTTTTTGATAACAAACAAATGTATTTTGACTACAAAATTAAAGATGGAGTTGCGACAAAAACTAATGCAAAATATCTAATGGAGATGATAGGTATTGAGGTAATTGAGTAGTTGTCCAAAAGTTATTGACTTGTTTGCAAATATGCAATATAATCTAATAATTGAAGGGAGATGATATAAAATGCTAAAAGTTAAAACAGTATGTGGAAGTGGGATGGCATCAAGTGTACTTATTAAATTAAAAATTGACAAGGTGTTTAAAAGCCTCGGAATTGAAGCAGACCTTAATCATTGCACGGTTGAAGAAGCAAGAGAGCAAATTGAGGACATTGATGTAATCTTTTGTGAAGAATCGTTAAGGGGACATTTTTCTGAAGCGGAACAAAAAGGTAAAGTTGTAATTGGGCTTGAAAACATCTTATCTCAAGCAGAGATTGAAACAAAAGTGCAAGACCAACTTGTTAATAGATAACACAAACTGGGGCTCACCTATATGCTATAGGTGAGTTTGAAGTGTTTAAAAGTTTTGTGTATACAATAGTGACAACCAACTTAAACTAAATATTGTAATAATGAAAAATTTTAGGAGGAATCTTCCATGACGTTAGAAAACACAGCAAATGAAATGAGAAAGCTAGTTATTGAAGGGGTGTACAGTGCAAAAAGTGGTCACCCAGGTGGGTCGTTGTCTATATGTGACATACTTGCCGTACTTTTTTTTGAGGAAATGAACATAGACCCATTGAATGCAAAAGACCCAAATCGTGACAGATTTGTATTATCAAAAGGGCACGCAGCACCTGCACTATACGCAGCACTTACTACAAAAGGCTATTTCCCAAAAGCAGATATAAAAACTTTAAGAAAAATTGATAGCTACCTACAAGGGCATCCTTGTATGAACAAAATTCCAGGTGTTGATATGTCAACTGGTTCACTAGGACAAGGACTTTCAGCAGCAAATGGAATGGCTCTTGTTGGCAAATATGAAAAAAAAGATTACAGAGTGTACACTTTATGTGGAGATGGTGAAATACAAGAAGGTCAAATTTGGGAAGCAGCTATGACGGCGGCACACTATAAACTTGATAACTTAACTGTTTTTGTAGACGTGAACAACTTACAAATTGATGGAACAACAGATGAAGTTATGAGCATTGGGGACGCAGGCAAAAAATTTGATGCGTTCGGATTTAATGTTGTGGCGATTGACGGACACAATTTGGACGAAATTAGAGGAGCAATTAAAACTGCAAAAGAAACAAAAGGTAAGCCAACAGCAGTTATTTGCAAAACAGTTAAAGGAAAAGGAGTATCGTTTATGGAAAATGCCGTTGGTTTCCACGGTGCCGCACCAAACGATGAACAATATAAATTGGCTATGGAAGAACTTAACGGGAGGGCTTTATAATGAGTAGTATACCAACTAGAGAAGCATACGGAAAAGCGTTAGTACAATTTGGAGCAACAAAAGAGTTTTTTGTGCTTGATGCAGACCTTGCAAAAGCAACACAAACTTTTTTGTTTAAAGAAGCTTATCCACAAAGATTTTTTGATATGGGGATAGCTGAGGCAGATATGATGACGACAGCAGCAGGTATGGCGTCTTGTGGAAAAAAAGTGTTTGCTAGTTCGTTTGCAATGTTTGCAGCAGGACGTGCATATGAGCAAATTAGAAACTCTATCGCATATCCAAATTTGCCAGTTGTTATCGGTGCAACACACGGTGGTGTTATGATTGGTGAGGACGGGGCGTCACACCAAGCTATAGAAGATATTTCGCTTATGAGAGGTATGCCAAATATGACAGTTATTGTTCCATGTGACGCAGAAAGTGTTACGCAAATTGTGGAGCAGTCACTAGAGTTTAAATCTCCTATATATTTAAGAACAGGGAGAGGGGCAACGCCTGTTGTGTATACAAATGGCGAAAAAATCACTATCGGAAAAGGTAACATACTACGTGATGGAACAGACTTAACGATTATTGCTATTGGAGAGCTTGTTCCAGAGGCACTTAAAGCGGCTGACATTTTGAAAAATGAGGGTGTATCGGTTGCGGTTATTGACATGCACACAGTTAAACCGATTGATAGAGAACTTGTTTGTGAATATGCTAAAAAGACAAAAAACATTATTACGGCTGAAGACCATAGCATAATTGGTGGACTTGGTTCGGCAGTTGCTGAAATTCTTGCTGAAACTGGTGATGCAAAACTAAAAAGACTTGGTGTAAATGATGAGTATGGAAAGTCTGGAACAAGAGATGCATTGCAAGAATTTTTTAAGCTTAATGCAGCAGGTATTGTTGAACTGTATAGAAAATAAAAAATTGAGAAATTGGGGGAGATAGTTATGAAATTATTTATTGATACGGCAAACGTTGGGGATATTCGTAAGGCAAATGATTTAGGGGTTATTTGCGGGGTGACAACCAATCCGTCGCTTATTGCTAAAGAAGGACTAGTTTTTGAGGAAGTTATTCAAGAAATTACGACTATAGTTGATGGACCTATTAGTGCAGAAGTTATATCGCTTGAGGCAGACGGCATGGTGCAAGAAGGGGAAGAACTTGCAAAAATCCATGACAATATAGTGATAAAATTGCCAATGACTTTGGAGGGCCTTAAAGCTACAAAAGTTTTGAGTTCAAAAGGAATTAAAACAAACGTTACGCTTATTTTTTCGGCAACGCAAGCACTTCTTGCAGCACGTGCAGGGGCAACATACGTTAGTCCATTTTTGGGTAGGCTTGATGATATTGGTTCAAACGGCTTGATTTTAATTCAAGATATCGTTGAGATATTCAATGTGCACGATATTAAATCGGAAATTATTGCGGCAAGCATAAGAAATCCGATACACGTTATCGAGGCGGCACGCATAGGGGCACACATTGCAACAATTCCGTACAATGTTATTGAGCAAATGGCAAAGCACCCACTAACAGATGCGGGCATTGAAAGGTTTATTGCAGATTGGAAAGCGTTTGAAGAAAAACTATAGATTTATATTTGAGTCAGTCCCTTAGAGGGCTGATTTTTTTTTGTGGGTTTGATATAATGCTTAAAAGGGGTTAAGAAAAAATTTCTAAAATATTTTTTATATATAACATATATAATGTGTAGAATGTGTAGTCGAAACACAAAAAACTATCTTTACTCCTATACATATTAGAAAATAACGGTAAAATTATGACTCTAATATGTGTAGGGGTATTTTTATGCTCCAAAATAGATAGGAGGTGAAACCAGATGATGAAGATGGTGATTTAACAGACGATATTAACATAACTTATAACACTGTTGATACAACAAAGGCGGGGACATACTATGTAACTTATAGTGTAACAGATAGCGATGGGCATACAACCAGCAACTAGAGTAATAAAAGTTGTTGACCCAACGATAGATGAAGACCCAATTATCTATATCAATAATACAATATTCCAAAATGAGGTAACGGTATACAAAGACAGCACATTCACAGCTCTTGACTATGCAACAGCGTATGATAAAGAAGATGGTGATCTAACAGATGATATCGAAGTAACTGCTAACAATGTTGACACTTCACAAGTTGGAACGTACTCTTATAAATGCTATAACAAAAGCAACAACTCTAGCTGAAGCAACGACAGAAGCACTTGAAAACTTAGGATTTGACGACGCAAAAGTTATAACAAGAGGTGACCTTGCTATGATTTTGGGTACAGCATTCCCAAGCAACGAAGTTCAAACAGTTGCATACACTGACGTATCAAGCGACCTACAAGCATATGTACAAGCTTGTGCATCAACAGGATTATTAATAGGAAAAAGCGAAACAACTTTTGACACTGTAAGCACGTTACAATATTATGAGCTTGCATGCGTTGCAGAAAGAATAGCGAAAAACTTTAACACAGCAGAATAATACAACGTCCCCTAGGATATCTTAGGGGACATTTTTTCGGCAAACAAAAAATTTTTCTTGCCAATATTCTCAAAGTCGTTGTATGATATATAAGGTATTATTACGAAAAAAAGGAGCAAAATTGATGATTAAAATGTTTGTGTTTGATTTAGATGGAACACTACTAAAAAAAGACCAAAGCTTTGACGACCACACTGTGGATATGATAAAGGAACTACAAAACGATGGTAAAAAAATAGTAATTGCAACAGGTAGAAACTACACATTGTCTTATTATTTGGCAGAACAATATGATATTCAGTGTGATATGATTGTAAACAATGGGCACGAAATTAGATGGCCACAAAATACAGCGTATGTACCTTTTGACAAAGAAATTTTGTTGAAAGTATTGGCGATATTCAAAAAATATGATATGCATGTAACAGCATATGGTGAAGATGACACTAAATATAGTTTTTATGACGAAGACAAGTATTACGATGTGCATATATCTATGTCAGAAAGCATGAGAGGGTATTCTCTCGAAGATAAAAAAGATATACCTCTATTTAGCAGAGAATATTATGCTAAAAACCTAATACAAGTTGAGGAGGTAAGCGGTTTTGAAAATATAAACATACTTAAAATTGATTCAAAAAGTTTGGATACTGAGTCAAACAAAAAATGTCTTGAGGAGCTTAGAGAAATTTCAAATATAATGATTGCGTCATCATGCGAAGAATATATTGAAGTTATTCAAGATAATGCACATAAAGCAACGGCAGTGCTTGAGCTTGCAAAATCGTATGGGATAACGCCAGATGAAATTTGTGTGTTTGGAGATGGCGAGAATGATATTGAAATGTTAGGTGCTGTGAAATATTCGTTTGCTATGGGTAACGCAAAAGACAGCGTAAAGCAAGTTGCAAAATATGTAACAGATGACCATAACAGCCAAGGTGTGTTAAAAGGATTGATGCAACTTAGGGAAATGGGCGAGATATAATCTGTAGGGGCGGTCACTGGCCGCCCGCAAAACATATATGGGTGAAAAACATATATGGGGTGCTGCAAAATATATATGGGTCACTGGCCGCCCGCAAAATTACCCGTTTATTTCCTCATTTAATAGCGTCAAATATTCCCAACGTTCCATTTTTTCCATAAGCTGTTCTTCCAGCTCGTCTTTTTCGTTAGTAAGTTCCTGAAGTTTAGTATAATCACTATTAAATTTAATCATTTCAGTATCAACATTCGCAATTTTATCTTCAAGTTCAGCGATAACTTCCTCTATAGTGTCAAACTCACGTTGCTCTTGATACGTAAACTTAGGCTTACGAGCCAACGTAGTTTTAGCTGTTTTAGTCGTTTCTTTTGGAGTATCAACAACAACCACTTCCTGCTGTCTATGCTGAACAAAATCGGTATAATTACCTATACTATTTTTAACAACGCCAGCCCCTTCAAACACAAATAACCTATCTGCAATTCTATCAAGAAAATACCTATCGTGCGAAACAGCGATAACAGGCCCGTCAAAATTATCAATGAAATCTTCAAGAATTTGCAACGTCTGAATATCAAGGTCATTTGTAGGCTCATCAAGCAACAGCACGTTTATATCTTCCATAAGTACACTAAGCAAATACAAGCGACGTTTTTCGCCCCCAGACAACTTGGCGATAGGCGTATATTGCATACTGCTAGTAAACAAAAAAGTTTCGAGCATTTTTGATGCGGTCGCAAACGTCCCGTCTTTTCTCTCGATATAAGAGGCTTTCTCTTTAATAAAGTCAATAACTCGCATACTCTCGTCCAACACGCTTTCTTGCGTATAATAGCCAATTTTAACAGTATCTCCAATTTCGATAGTTCCAGAGTCAGGCATCATATTTTGCGTAATCATATTAAGTAGCGTTGATTTTCCGATACCGTTATCGCCAACAATACCAATACGCTCATCACGTGTAAATACATAGCTAAAATCTTTAAGCAAACACTTGTTGCTTATCGTCTTATTAACGTGCGACATCTCGATAACTTTTTTGCCAAGTCGACTTGTGGCAAGGTCGATAGCAAGTTCGTCTTTATGATTGTTGTTTAGATTATTTTCCAAGTCGTAAAATCTTTCTTTACGGGCTTTTTGCTTTGTGCGACGTGCTTCAACACCTTTTCGCATCCATTCAAGTTCTTGCTTATATAGCGATTGCTTTTTGCTCTCAATTTTGGCTTGATTTGCCTCACGCTCTGCTTTAAGTTCAATAAATTTTGAATAGTTGCCGTCATATGTGTATAATTTACCCCCGTCAAGTTCAACAATTTTATTCGTAACTCTATCCAGAAAATATCTATCGTGAGTTACCATCATAATAGCACATTTTTTTGAGGCTAAAATTTCCTCAAGTATAGTAATTGTGTCGTTGTCTAGGTGGTTGGTAGGTTCGTCAAGTATAATTAAGTTGCAAGGTCTAATTAGTGCACCTGCAATAGCGATTTTTTTCTTTGCCCCACCAGACAATTCTTTTATAGGTTGCAAAAAGTTTGTGATGCCAAGCTTTGTAAGTATCGCTTTTGCTTCGCTTTCAACTTGCCAAGCTGAGTGTGCATCCATCTGCTCACTAAGGCGAATTAAGTCTTGTTGGAGTTTTTCGTCCATCGGATTTTGGGCGATTAGGGCAAGTGTAAGCTCATAGCTTTGGAGCACTTTCATAAATGGCGATGTGCCTTTAAATATTTGTTGGATAACAGTGCTTTCGCTGTCAAATTCTTGAGCTTGCGATAGATATTCAACTTCAAGTTGGTTTGAAGTGATGATTTCACCACTATCAGGCGTATCTTGCAGGGCTATTTGTCGTAAAAAGCTTGTTTTGCCCGTTCCATTGATACCGATTAAGCCTATTTTGTCGGTGCTTTCTATAGTAAAGTTGATATCTTTAAAAATGGTTTTGTCACCATAAACTTTTGAAATATTTTGCGTTGATAATAATATCATAGTTTTATCCCTTTCTATTGTTGGAGTATCTTCATTATAAAATGGAAATCAGCAAAATGCAAACGGTATCAATCTAATTGTAAATTGCATAATATATACTATTTATAAAAATGTTTCAAAGGGGTGATGAGATGGTTTTTAGCAGCTTAGTATTTCTATGGATATTTTTACCTATAGTTTTATTGACTTACTATTTAGTAGACACTAAATTTAAAAATTACTGGTTGTTATTTATGAGTTTATTATTTTACGCTTGGGGAGAACCTAAATATATTTTTGTAATGATATTATCTATTTGCATAAACTATATTTTTGGAATATTAGTAGATAAATCTATGTCCATTAAACAAGCTAAAATTCTAGTTTTTATATGTGTAGCTATCAATCTTTTGTTTCTTATATATTTTAAATATACCAATTTTATTATTGATAATATATCCCGTCTTATAGGGAGTGACTTCCAATTTAAACAAGTTGCTTTGCCTATTGGCATTTCATTTTATACATTTCAAGCTATATCGTATGTAATAGACGTATATAGGGGTAAATATTCTGAACTTGAAGGGGTTACAGTACAGAAAAACTTTTTTAATCTAGCACTATACATTTCTTTATTTCCACAACTAATAGCAGGACCGATAATTAAATATAAAGATGTGCAATCACAAATTAATAGTCGTATTTTATCAAACCAAAAATTTGCTTATGGAGTTCGTCGTTTTTGTTATGGACTAGGCAAAAAAGTATTGATTTCTAACACTTTAGCAAGTACAGCGGATATAATTTTTAATCTAAATGCAAATCAAGTTAGTGCATCAATAGCTTGGCTTGGAATTATTTGTTATGCTCTTCAAATTTATTACGATTTTTCGGGATATTCTGATATGGCAATAGGTCTAGGAAAAATGTTTGGATTTGATTTTATGGAGAATTTTAACTATCCATATATATCATCTTCTATCCAAGAATTTTGGCGAAGATGGCATATCTCACTCTCAACATGGTTTAGAGAGTATTTATATATTCCCTTGGGAGGAAACAGAAAAGGCAAAACTAGAACATATATGAACTTGTTAATAGTATTTTTAGCAACGGGAATTTGGCATGGTGCAAGTTGGAATTTTGTAGTGTGGGGGCTAATTCACGGCTTTTTTATTGTAGTTGAAAGAATATGGCTAGGAAAAGCTTTAGCAAATAACAAATATAAATTTATTAATAGGCTGTATACTTTAGGAGTAATACTAATAAGTTGGGTATTTTTTAGAGCAGCAGGTTTGGGCAAAGCTATAGAATATCTTAAAAATATGTTTATGATAACGATAGCACAAGAAGCGAATTCTATTATGTTATATTTAGATAGAGAAGTATCTTTAACTTTGATAGTAGCTATTTTATTTTGTGGCGTCATTCAATATATTAAACCTAATATTAAAAACTACTTTTATGATGAAACAATAACATATAGAGCCGAATTAATTATACTGCCGATTATATTATTAGCTTGTATCATGTATTTGGTAAGTGGGGCATACAATCCATTTATTTATTTTAGATTTTAGGAAGGAGGTAATATAACTATGAATAAAAAAGTTAAACCTCAGTTGTTAAATCTAGTGTTTATAAGTATTTTATGTGTATTTTCGTTTTTATGGTGGGTTACAGGGGGTAACAGTAGTGAGGATTTTGAAAATAAAACTTTAACCAGTAAACCTAATTTTATCTTTAATGATATTACCACCTATCCGTTAAAGTTTGAAATATATTATACAGATCATCTACCGTTTAAAGCAGATATTGTCAATTTAAATGGTTGGTTTAAATATATAATGTTTAACAAATATTCTAATAGTTCAGTTATTCAAGGAAAAGAGGGGTGGCTATATTATTATTATACATTAGCAGATTATCAACGTATGAATTTATATGATGATGAAAAATTAGATGAAATAACAGATAAATTTGTTGGTATGCAACAAGAATTAGAAGTATATGATATAGAGTTCTACCTCTTGGTAGGACCTAATAAAAATACTATTTATCCTGAATATATGCCAAGTTACTATATGCAATTTGACGAGCAAAGTAGGCTAGAACAATTGTTTGAGCATATAGAAACCAATACTTCAATATCAATAATTAACCCTACTCAAAGTTTGTTGAGTTATAAAGATGAGTATCAGCTGTATTGGAAGTTTGATACACATTGGAATACAGTTGGTTCATACATTGCGTTTAAGGAAGCAACAGATGTAATGGGTATTCAAAACATACCAACAATTGAAGAATCAGACATATCAATTATTGAAGGAAAAGGAAACTTTGATTTAAAAAATTTGCTTGGATTTGAAGGATTGAAAGAAAATGAAATATATTATTCACTTGACTTCAACCCCGAGGAGAAGCTTGACATGAGGTTATTAATTTTTGGTGATTCTTTTTCTGTTGGATTAAGCCCATATTTCATTGAACTTTTTGAGGAGGTAATTATATATACAGATGGATATGATATTGATAAAGTGATAGAATTTAATCCAGATATAGTTATTTTTGAGAAAGTTGAACGTAATATGGCAGCAGGAACTTTTTGGAACTAGATATAAAAGGGCAGTTATGTCCTTTTTTTACACAACAATAATTGTTGGTTTTCGATTTTAAGGAACTGTGTTTGACATTTATTTTGAGCACAACAGATAAAAAATATATAAGTTTTAGCCAATAAAAATGCCCCCACAAGCCGTGAGGGCATTCTTTCTATATAGTTGCAACTATAATACCTTTTTCTGCAGTATGAGTCCCCATAACAGGACCAATCACGCTTAAATACACTTTTGCATATCCTCTATCTAGCAATAGTTGTTCAATTTTTTTAGCTACTTGAATGTTATTTGCATGGCATACAATAGCTTCTTTTCCCTTTGGATTGCCACTATTTTCATCAACGTACTTTAACACTTTATCTATTGTTTTGTTTGTGCCTCGCCCTTTATCAACAGGTACAACAAGCCCGTCAGTAACATGTACGATACCTTTAAGGTTAAGTGTACTTGCAATTTTTGCTTTAAGCGGACTAATACGACCACTTTTTACGGCGTTATCTAGCGTTTCTAAATACCCAAAGCACACCAAATCCTGTTTTTTAGCTTCAAGTACTTTTACGATTTCCACGGCACACATTCCACGAGCTTTAAGCTCGCAAGCAAGCTTTACAAGCTGTCCTTGTCCTGCACACCCAGATAGTGAGTCAACAACGTAAACACGATTAGGTTTTTTTGCTTCCTCGTGTAAGTCTTTAGCAATCAACGCCGTAGCGTATGTAGCAGACAATTTTGATGTTATAGTTATACAAATAACGTCTTCATTACAATCAAATTTCGCTAATAATCGCTCCACAGATGGGCAGGCAGTTTTTG
>MDSP01000121.1_pt1 | contig 17117 bp, 16 predicted proteins | sample 1005811 | NCBI WGS metagenome assembly MDSP01 (sample SAMN05526596, study PRJNA338239) | gut metagenome | isolation source: stomach gut content | host: Naso elegans | place: Saudi Arabia: Red Sea | collected 2011-04
TGTGAGCTGATTTTTATGTAAAGGACTTGCAGTGTGATGTTTATGTGAGCTACTGGTTTGTACAACAAACTGCCAGCAGTGATGCTGATATAAAGGATTGTGAGCTCCAGATTTCATGGCAATCACACAGAAGTTTTCAGCTGTCGCATACATCACACAGGCTTACTGCCACTTCTCTTGGGGTCTTTCTTCTTTTACCCCTCTGCTTCCGTTGCTAAAAAGTTGCTAGGCTTGTGAGAGCAGATGGGCTGGGAGTCCACCGGGAAGGCTGCCGTGGTAGCATTCACCCTCTTGCCAAAACCAAGTTAACATTAGTACTGCGAACACCAGGCATGTCTACTCTCCACAGCCCAGAGACACAGCTACAACAGCTGAAGTCTCCAGTCCACAATCGGCTGTATCAGCACCACCGCTGGCTGCTTCTTTTACAAACTGGATAGACATACAACCATAACAACCAATCAGAGCTGTTTACTCCGCCTTTCCCCTCGTACTTAAGGCGAGTCACTGCTATGGTTGTTTTTAAGGGCATCTCAGGCGACCAAAAACCCCTTGTTATTGAAAATTGGGCAATATAACTAAAAGGAATTTCCAACAAGACAAAGAACAACCTTGGAGACCCGGCAAGTTTTTTTTAATCATTTATTTATTTATTTATTTATTTATGATCACTATTTGTAGGGAAGAATAGGAGCCTTCAGTAGGAGACTTTCTACCAATGTGTAGCGTCAACCTGAGACTCAGCAGCCAGGTCTTAACAAGCCCATCTCCCCTCACGACGGCATTCATACATGTAATACAAAGTGTATATATAGAGAGACAAGCTTGTACAAAATGTTGAACTGGCTGCAGGGATTTTCTCCTACTCAGCTAGAGGAGCATTAGTGAGGTCCAACATGTTGATAAGGTCTCAGTCAGAGTCAGAGTTCCTGTTCGTATCAAAGGTGGATGGGGTGAGGTCACGGCTCTGTGCAGGCCAGGCAAGTTCTTCCACAACAAACTGTGAAAACTAGTTCTGAACACACCTGGCTTTGATTGTCCTGCTGTCCCCAGACTGTTGCCATAATGCTGGAGAAAGAAAAGGTTTCACAGGTCTGGGACCAAAAACCACCACAAATGCTGAACAGTGCAGCATTATTAGTTGCTCTGGTTAAGAGTGTCTGCAAAAGGATGCATGAGCCGTAAGAGAAATGCATTTTTTCTGAAAGAGGGAAAGTGTTGCTGCTCTATATTTAGGATACAGATAAGGCGAGTATGTCGTAGTCGAATCAGACTCGGTTCAGCCCGGCTGAGTAATTCTAAACATGCCAGCTATGTGGAGGGGAAACTGCAGGAAACTGTGTCAGATAAGAAACTGGAGGTCAACGAGGCAGAGTCGACCTGTTAACATCCTAAGTTCAGAACTTTGTCTCATGGCATTCTGGATATTTCCTGTTGTGATCTGAACATCTCCTCACTCGATGGGAGAATGAAGCTTACAGTGACTTTTTCTTGTTGTTTCCTCTATTTATTTTAATAGATTTTTCCTTTTAGATGCTGTCTACAAATAAAACTGAAACCACTCTCAATGTGACTGTTAAAATTGTCTTTGCAAAAATACTGTAAAACTGTTTATTTTACTTTAGAGCTGCAACCATTTGATAACTATTTAGATAATCTGATTCATCATTCTTAAAGTAAATATACTTATACTCTTCTTTGTCTTATGTGATTATCAAACCAGTGTTTTCAAAGTGATGTTGGTTGGAAAAACAAGCATTTGGATGAAGATAGTCGTTGAACCTTTTCCATATCTAAAAGACTTAGGAAAGTGGCTGCTAAACACCCATTGTTTATACCCTTAGTGCCTAACGTAATGCATGTGTCACTCATACACCCTAATTAGATTTTATTTCAACATAGGCTATCCTTACTATTTTTTCTGCTTTCGCACCGTCATAACGTGATTTCTCCATTATTGTGGTTGTAAGGCTTTAGGGGTTAAAAGCAATTAACGTAGAGTACGCACCATTTACATGATACGCAGGGCTTTCTATTTTAAAAATCTATATAAAACGAGATTTTTTCACAGTTTTATAGATTTGTTATAACAGTTTTATAACCCACCATATTATCAATATCCAGACCAAAAACTAGTAAATATTCTGGCGGCATATAAGCTATTAGCTCCTCTATCAAATTTGTTCCCTCTGCAAACATTGGATATACACCCGCTATTAGAAAATAAAAAGTTAGAATTATAGCTATGCACCAAGTTATCAGAGATTTTCTAATAGAATAAAATTCAAATTTATAAATATTCATTATTTCACCTCTTTTTCATAGTAATGCATAAAAATTTCATCTAAAGTTGGCTCAATAATAGAAATATCTTGAATTTTGTATTTTAGCAGTTTTGTTAAAAGCACATTATAATCTCCCTTATATATAAAGGAAATTTGTTTTCCTGCTTGAGTAATATTCGTTATTCCCTGTAGTTCAAATGGTTTGATTTGTATTTCTGTAGTTACATTAACGGTTTTAAATGACCCATTGTTCAACTCCCTCATATGCTGAACTTTTAATATTTTTCCATCTTTTATGATAGCGACTCTATCACAAATTTTTTGTACTTCACTTAAGATATGCGATGAAAATAAAATAGTAGCTCCCCTTTGTTGCTCCTCTTTTATGATTTCAAAAAAAGTTTGTTGCATCAAAGGGTCAAGCCCATTCGTTGGCTCATCTAAAATAATTAGCCTAGGCGAATGTAGTAGCCCTTGCACAATACCTACTTTTTTGCGATTTCCTAAGCTCATATCTTCAATTTTTTTATTAAGATCTAAGTCTAGTCTTTTTGCAAGCTCATAAATACGTGATTCACAATTAATGTTATAGAAACTAGCTGAATATTTTAAAAGCTCAATAGCCTTCATGTTATCATAATAAAAAATTTCACTTGGTAAGTATCCAACTTGTTCTAAAATTTTCTCTTTATCATTTTCTATATCTAGTCCAAAAATCTTTGCTTCACCACTAGATTTAAAAATAAGCCCCATAAGAATACGGATAGTTGTAGACTTCCCAGCACCATTTGGACCAATAAATCCAAATATTTCTCCTTCCTGCACATCTAAGTCAAGATCAATAATTCCTCGTGCTTCGCCATAATGTTTATTTAGTTTTTTTACTTCTATAATATTCATACTTGTTCCCTCTTTTCCATTATGCTCTCTTAAATCTTATTATAACATGTCACAAAAAAAGAGCCTAGAGAAAATTCCCTAAGCTCTTTATAATATCGCCTTTATAACTACTGTTTTACCATCCAAACTTTCTGCAGTAATCTTGCCTTTGTGACTGCTCACAATAGCCCTTGCCATAGACAGCCCTATTCCAAAACCACTGCTGTGCCTTGAGTCATCTGCACGGTAAAACCTGTCAAACCACTCTGGATACTGTCTAACTTCCAAGTTTTGTGCATGGTTTGTTATGCTAATATTTATTTTTCCTTTAATATTTCGCAAACAAACGTATATAATACTATGCTCATTGCTATATTTCATCGCATTTTCTAACAATATAGAAATCAACAATTCAATATTTTGAACATCACCACAAAACATTAAGTTCGGTTGAATTTCATACGATATCTCTCTATCTTTCGTTTTTGCAACTCCCTCAAAAAAGATACAACTATCCATAAACACATCTGATATACAAAATTCTGCTTTTGGCATTCCTAAATCTTCTTCAAGTTTTGCAAGCGATATCAAATACTCAACCAATCCATTAAGCCGATTAGTTTGCTCAATAATACCTTTTGTCCAAGCTGTATGCCCGTCTTGCATGCCAATAACCTCAGCATTTCCCTTTATTATAGCAAGAGGTGTTTTTAGTTCATGCGTTACACCCGTTATAAACTGTTGCTGTCTTTCATATCCATCAACAACAACAGCAATAATTTTAGGCGAAAATAAATATATAAAGACAGAAAGTGCAACAAATGCAATTGCTCCCACCTGCATGCTACTAACAAAAAATCTATAGCACATCCAATACTCAGGTGGATGGTCTCTAAAATTTGATATATCTTCAACTCTTACCATATGTGGTGCTAAATGTGGCAACTGATTTGCCACCTGAATATAGTTTATAACATTTACACCAACAAGAATTATAACTAGAACTACAAAAACTATTGAAATTGACCAACTTACAAAACGCAATCGCAATTTTTTTTCCATTTATAATTCCTCAATTCTATATCCAGCATTTCTAACAACTTTAATTTGTATGTTAGACTCTAGGGAAGTTAATTTTTTTCGCAAATTTGAGATATACACCCAAACGGTACTTATATCAACTTCACTATCATAGCCCCAAATTCGTTCGGCAAACTTTTCCGCCGATAACACTTGAGGTTTGTTTACCATCATCATCTCTAAAATCTGAAATTCTTTATTTGGCAATCTAAGAGTTCCAGCGACCGAAGATAATTCCAAGCTTGCTAAATTTAATGTTGTATTTCCAATTTTTATTTCGGAGCTTGTTTGCCCTGGCTTTCTTGTCATCGCTCTAACACGAGCCAAAAGTTCTCCAGAATCAAACGGTTTTGTTATGTAGTCATTTGCACCGTTATCAAGCCCTACAATTTTATCATTAATTTGAGATTTTGCACTAAGTATAAGTATCGGAACGTCTATCCCCTGTATTCTAACTTGTTTTAAAACGCTAATTCCGTCCATCTTAGGCATCATAATATCAAGTATAACTCCATCATAGTTACAGCTTTCTATATAATCAAGTGCCAGCTCTCCGTCATAAACTACATCAACAGAGTAATTGTTATGTTGTAAAATAGCAACCAAAATATCTGCAATAGGCTTTTCATCTTCACACACTAAAATTCTCATTTATATTCCTCCCTAATATTAACCGTAGTAAACTACTAATATACCACTTTGTAATATTATCGTCAGAATTGTGCCATAAACTGAAATTTTTTCCCATTTATTTGCTAAGTCGTATTTTTTCTCTTTTCTATATGTAGAGGCTCTGTTAAATCCAAGCACAAATAATGCTATAAGAGGTATTAATACGGCTATAACCATCAATACTATGTACATATTAAATTGTCCTTTCCTGTAGAATACTAGTATATTATATCATAAAAACAAAAAAGTTGCAACCCCTCAAATCTGAAAAGATTACAACCTTTCTCTATTTTAACGAATGTGAGATACCGCTTTCCCTCAACCATTGAAACCCCCGATTACATATCATCTCTGTTTTAGATGATGTAAGTAGTATTTGTTTTTTTCAAACTATATATGTAATATGTAGCTCATGTCCATTAGATTACAAATTTTCCATCTAAATATAATATTAGAAATTTTTGCTATATTTGTTCCAACTTATAGTAATAGTTTACCCAAGTTTGGGCAACCTATGTATTGAAATATAGTTAAAGGAGATACTTTATGGACGTCACAAAATCAAATGTCAGAAATTTTAATAGCCTTACGCCACGAATAAAAGGAATTTTATTTATACTATTATCTGCTTTATGTTTTGCTTTTATGTCAGCTTTCGTAAAACTTGCAGGACCGTTGCCAAGCTTTCAAAAAGTGTTGTTTAGAAACTTAGTTGCAACTTTTGTCGCAGCATACTTAGTATACAAAAATAAAGGGAGCTTTACAGGAAAAAAAGAAAGCCGAAAACTATTGTTGATGCGCTCTGTTTCCGGAACGTTAGGCATATTATTTAACTTCTACGCAATAGATCATCTAGTACTGTCTGATGCGAATATGCTCAATAAGTTATCCCCATTATTCGTTATTATATTTTCTTACTTCTTTTTAAAAGAGAAAATAGATTTAAAACAAGGATTATCTATTACAGTAGCATTTTTAGGTGCATTACTTATTATAAAACCTAGCTTTAATGCTGACATCATTCCTGGGATATCTGGAATTTTGGGTGCGGTTGGTGCAGGTGTTGCATACACTTGTCTTCGAGGATTAGGAAAAAGCGAACCATATTATACAACTGTGTTTGTTTTTTCAGCATTTTCCTGTATAATAATACTTCACTTTTTTATATATTTTTATATGCCTATGACAACTTTACAACTTGTTTACTTGCTATCTGCTGGAGTGTGTGCTACTATTAGCCAATTTTCCTTAACTTTGGCTTATGGATTTGCACCAGCAAAAGAAATATCAATATTTGATTATACAAATGTTATATTTTCAGCAATAATCAGCCTTGCTTTATTTGGTGATTTGCCTGATATGTATAGCATACTTGGTTATATGATAATTTTCGCCTCTGCTCTATTTATGTATTTTTATAATAAAAGAGAAGTTGCTATTTGATAATTTGTCTAACTTATGTTATAATTGTCTATCACTAAAACCAGTTTGGCAGAGTAGGGATAAATGCGTTAAGTGCTTGATACACGGGAAGTTGGTATCTTGACGAAAAACTATTATAGTTTGCGGTGTTTATCTCGCATTCCGCTGCCTTATAAAGATGCCTCAAAAATATTTTGGAGGTGTTTTTATTGAAACATAAGTTAACAACAAGAGAATTAGTAATTTTAAGTGCATTGATTGCCCTAGAGATTATTTTAAGTCGATTTTTAAGTATCATCATCGGTAGTCTAATCAAAATCAGTTTTTCATTCGTTGCAACTTGCCTTATGGCAACAATGTTTGGACCACTTTGGACAGCTGTAGGTTGTGGTGTTGCCGATATTATAGGGGCTACCCTTTTTCCAATCGGTTCATATCACCCTGGATTTACAGTTAGCTCAATGATATCTGGTGCTCTTTATGGTATATTTTTATATAGAAAATCGTTTAAATTACAAAGCGTTATACTGCGTGAAGTTATATCTACGCTTGTAATCTCAATTGGATTAAATCCTTTATGGCTTAGCCATTTATATGGAAATCCTTACTTAGTAACACTGGGACGTCGTATTCCTGCTATATTAGTTATGACGCCAATTCAAATAGTATTGGTATCAATAGTCTGGAAATTTTTTATCCCACAACTAAGCAAACTAAGAATAATTTCTTCACATTAGAGGCATACTTTATATAATCAGCACTGCTTTACTGGGGATAGTGTATCCTAAATATAAAAGTATTTTACATAAAACTTTTTGCAAAAGGAGCTAAATCTATGAACAATACATTCGACCGTGGGTCAATAGACATTTCTATCGTTAAATCAATTTTTTCTGGCAGCCATGACTATGGCGTTGAGACAACAACAAGCCAAATTTCTCATGCAAAAAATAAAGCAATATCTAGCATTCAATCTGTACTTGAGAAATATTCTAATGAAATTTCCAACCAAGTTACTTTATATATAGAAAATAATTCACACAAAAATATTCTTTTAGACACAAAAACTTTACTGGACTCTCTATCTGTTTCTAATATCGATGCAGATAAAATTTTAATACACTTAGATTATTTTTTAGACCTCCAAAATATATCTACCAAAGTTGATACTACACTTGATAGGTATCTTTATGCTGTAAATTGTTTGATGGAATATATTGATATTGGTGCTGACATTGTTGGAATTGTTGATAAACCAGGAAACTATCTTGAAATTAGCGAGAACATTACACATATACTAGGCTGGACACGTGAAGAATTTGTTGGAAAACATTGGTCAGACTTTGTTTTATCAGAAGATTTGCCAGATGCCGAAATGCAAGAATACATCGAGTCCCCTATAAATGATAGAAAACGTATCGTTACTTCAAAAGTAAAACACAAAGATGGTAGCTTTAGATATTTGCGGTGGCAGTTTAAAACGTTTGAAGACCCTGATATAGCATTTATAACTGCTCAAGATGTAACTTCACATATGGAATTTACAAAACAACAAGAATATCTTGCTAGGCTAACTGACCTTGATAAAATGCGTCGTGATTTTTTCTCCATGATTTCGCATGAGTTGCGTACTCCACTGTCAGTAATTCGCTCAACCCACACATTAATAGAAAAATCTATTACTATTCCACACTACAATCGCCTAAAGAAAAATACAGACAGATTGTTACGGTTGATAAATAACTTAATAGATTTTACAGAAATAGATGCGGGAAATTATACATTAAATTGTACATCTTGCGATATTGTTTATTTAGTTGATTCAATTATTGAGTTGATCAATATAAATATACTAACTACTTCTATATTTATAAAATTCAAATCAAACATTGAAACATTTTCGCTCATATGCGATGAAAATAAAATTCAAAAAATAGTTCTTAACATTTTATCTAATGCTATCAAACATAGCAAAGCAAATTCTGAAGTTATAGTCGACTTAACTGTTAAAGATAACAATGTTGAAATTGAAATATGCAACTTTGGTGACCCTATACCTGCTCAAGACTTGGATAAATTATTTCAGCCATTTTTCCAAATTGGGCAAGTATTAACAAGACACGCAGAAGGCAGTGGGATAGGACTTGCACTTTCGTATTCTCTTGCCAAATTGCACGGCGGGGATATCACTGTATCAAGCGACACAAAACATACCTGTTTCACGATAAAGTTACCTCAAGGAAAATCCACACAAACAGCTCATATGTATTCTTCTGATATAAAAGAACGTGTTTTGTTAGAGCTATCTGATATATATTTCGGATAAAAATAGGTACGCCCGATAAGCGTACCTTACATATTGTTATTTTTGTGTATGTGTGAATACACCTCACGTTTACTTATTCCACGGTCTTTAGCCACAAGTTTCATCGCATCTTTTTGTGGATATCCTTGCTTTTCGTATATATCCATATGTTCTTCAATAGACATATCTTCCCAAGCTTGTTGTTCTTCTTCTTTAATCTGATTTATAGTCCTACCTTCTATAACAAGCACATATTCTCCTCGAGGGTCATTATATTTATAATGTCCTATCGCTTCTTCAATAGTTGCATTAAAAACACTCTCGTATTTTTTAGTTAATTCTTTTGTAATTGTTATATTTCGATTACCCAAAACTTCTTTTAATATATCCAAAGTTTTCAAAAGCCTGTGAGGTGCTTCATATAATATAATCGTTCTAACCTCATTTTTTAAACTGTTTAGCACAAATTGTTTTTCTCTCTTATCAGTTGGCAAAAATCCTTCAAAAACAAATCTTCTAGTGCTCTGTCCCGATATAATTAGTGCCATTATCGCAGCAACAGGGCCTGGAGTTGCTGTCACAGTAATTCCTTCTTTTAGTGCCATCTTAACAAGGTCCTCCCCTGGGTCAGAAATCCCTGGAGTTCCTGCATCTGTAACTAATGCAACAGTTTGTCCTTCTTTCAAACATTTTATTAGTAACAAGCCTTTTTCCATTTTGTTATGTTCATGATAACTTGTAAGAGTTGTGCGAATATTGTAGTGACTTAACAACTTCTTCGTGTGTCTTGTGTCTTCGGCAGCAATAATATCCGCCTCCATCAAAACATTTACAGCTCTATATGTTATATCTTCTAAATTTCCGATTGGTGTTGCACATAAAACTAATTTGCCCATTATTTCTCCCTTCCGTATATCTCATATATTTCATCAGTATAACTATTATCTTCATTATATACAATTAGCGGTTTATCCACTCTAAGTTCATGTCCTGCAAACTTAATTCCTTCAACTAACACCATCGTTGGGGCTTTAGTTACTTTTGGATAAATCATTCGCATTCTTTTTGGCTCAATTCGATATGTGCGCATCAAGTGAAGTATATCTACAAGCCTGTGAGCTCTATGAATTAGTACAAGTTTGCCTTTTTCTTTTAACATATATGCACTTGCCGATACAATATCTTCTAATGTGCATAAAATTTCATGGCGTGCTATCATTTTGCTAGTACTTTCATTTTTTAGCCCTGATTGACCTTTCATATAAGGTGGATTGCAAGTTATTATATCAAATTGTTCGGCATCAAAATGTAATTTATAGTCTTTTATATCAACACATTTCATGCATACATCATTTGTAATATTGTTTAGTTCAACCGATTGTTTGGCAAGGTCAATTACTTCTTGTTGAATATCTATTCCAACATAATTTCCTTTTTGGTATATCGCATGCATCAATATAGGAACTATTCCATTGCCAGTTCCTATATCCAACACTTTAGTATTTTGTTTGGTTACCTTTGCATAATGTGATAGCAAAACTGCATCTATACCAAAACAAAATGCATCAGGATTTTGTATCAGTTTGTATCCATTTCTTTGTATATCATCTATCCTCATTTTATCACCGTTTTTTCTTAGGAATATCATTTTTAGGCTTGTATGGCTTTTTATGATTGTTAGGTTTGTTGTTAGGGCGCTTGTGATTTTTCTTAGTTGTTTTTAAATCATCACCCTCCAAAATCTTTTGCAACTCTATGTCTAGCTCCTCCGCAGATTTATCTTTGCTAGTTTTACAACAACCTTGATGGTCTCCATTTTTATTTTTGCACCCTCCACAAGAGGATTTATTATCTCGGATTAATTTAATATCATTGCTTGAAAATACAAATACTTCTTTTGTATCTTTATCTTTTTTATCTACAGCAACTTTAATTTGTTCTCTCAATACAGTTACAGACAAAACTTCGCCTTGCCCCTCTGGCGTCATAACAATTTCCCCAACTTCAGGCATTTTATCTCGTATTTCAACGTAACAGTTGTCCTCATATTGCAAGCAACACATAAGTCTACCACATATACCCGATATTTTTATTGGATTAAGCGATAAATTTTGGTCCTTTGCCATTTTTATAGACACTGGGTGAAAATCATTTAGAAATGTGTTGCAACATAAAGAACGCCCACAAATTCCAATTCCACCACACAATTTTGTTTCATCTCTAACACCTATTTGCCTAAGTTCAATTCTTGTCCTAAATATTGAAGCAAGTTCTTTAACCAACTCTCTAAAGTCAACTCTTTCTTCTGATGTGAAATAAAACAATAACTTCGTACTATCAAATGTATATTCTGCATCTATTAATTTCATGTTTAAGTTGTGTTTTAATATTTTTGTTTTGCATATAAAAAATGCTTCTTTGGCTCTAGTGTTATTTTCTTTAACGACTACTTCGTCCTCAGGTGTTGCAACTCTAACAATGGGCTTAACTGGGGGGATATCCTCATCAGCTGAAATTTCTCTATTTGAAATAACAACTTCTCCATATTCAAGCCCTCTAGCAGTTTCAACTATAACATGCTCGCCCTTTTCGTAGGTGGTTTGCTCTGGGTCAAAATAATAGATTTTTCCCGCAGGCTTAAACCTAACCCCTATAATTAATGTCATTTATTTTTTCTCCTTTAAATCTAGCAATAAATTTTCTACAACAAACATTGCATAAACATTATTGCTTATATCTATTCTTGATTTTTGTATCACCTTTAAGTTCATACTTATTTTATTATACGTCAATTTGTTGCATATGTCTATTAACAACCCTTCATAATCGGGATAATACAAAATAGCTTGATTGTTAGTTTTGTATATCATAATATCTCTATACCACAATTCCCAAAAATTTAATATCTCTACTAGACGTAATTTGTCTTCAACTAGTTCATCAGCAATTTTGTATAAAGCAATCATATCCGCAGTTTCAAGACGATTTAAATAATTTATACTTTCATCTCTTAGCGTCAAAAAAGATTCGTCATTTATAAGCTTTTGTGCAGTTCCTATGCTACCACTTGAAAATCTAATATATATTTCTTCTTTATCTTTATTATAATTAATTGCCGAAAAATAATTTTTCATTTCAGTATCGCTTAAATCATTAAATCTAATTATTAAACATCTTGACCTAATCGTCGGAAGTAGTAATTCTACATTTGCTGTCATCAAAATAATAGTCGCATAACTTGGGGGTTCTTCAATAGTTTTTAACAATGCATTTTGACTTTGTATGTTCAGCGTGTCGGCTTGTGGAATAAAAATTATTTTATGTTGACTCTGATAAGGTTTTATATTTATTTCTCTTACAACTTTTTCACGTACTTCTTCTATTTTTGTTGTTTCAAGTGTTATTATATCAGGGTGAGTGCCCACCTCAAATTGATGACAATCTTTACAAGTATTACAAGCATCTTGACTAGAACATATTAAGTTTTTTGCTATTGCCCTAGCCATAGTCATTTTCCCCACACCCGCTTGCCCCTGAAAAATATAACTATGAGGCATATTGCCCGACAATAATATTTTTTCAAAATACTCTTTAATCGTATCATGTCCTATAACTTTGTTAAACATTTTTGTTTCCTCTTTCCTATATAACAAAAAAAGGACTTCATAAGCCCTTTTAAGTTGCTAAATCTAATAATAATCCTTGTATCTCTCCAACACGGTCTAATATCTCAATTTGATTTTTTTCACTACGCATAAGTTCTTGTGCAAGTTCATCAAGTTTTTCATTTACACTACGCACAATTCCATAAACACGATGACGTCCTTTTTTATCTAATATATTTTCTCTAGAAAATTTGTGACTTCCAGTTGTAATTTCATTCATAAATTCACTTATCATTTGTCTATAAATTTTTACATCTCTAATATCCATATGCTCTGAAATTTTATTACCTTGTTCAGTGATTTTTTCAATCATGTTAGTAAGCTTTTCTTCAAGCTCCGTTTCACCTAGTTTGCTAAGTAATGTGAATTTAAAACCTTTGTCAGACTCAAACTCTTTAACTTCTGCCATCTCTCTAAGTTGTGGCATCTGGATATTATTAATTTGCAAGTCATTCATATTATTCCCCCACTTCTTTATTGTTAAACTAAACTGTCAATATTTTTATAATACCATTTTCAATTTGTATACCTTTTAGTTTTTCGCTAAATTTTTGTATCAATTTTATATGTTCTTCCACGAAGATTTCTCCTATACAAATTAGGGGGATACCCGGTGGGTAAAACATAATATTTTGAGCACATATGCAACCTTCAATGTTTTCTATATCTTGCCACACACTTTCAAGATAATAAGTATATCTAGGCGAAAGAGCCGTACATATCTCTTGTGGTATTTCTGATGTATACAACTCTTTATCAACTTGGTATAATTCTAAATCAATTTCTATCAAAACATTACACAATCTATCTAATGCTAAATTACAATCTACAATTGTTGTAATTAGTATTATATGTGTATTATATGCCGCCTCAATTCCTAAATTATACTTATCTTCTAATATTTGTGCAAGTTGATATCCTGTCAAATTTGAGTGTTCAGTAATAATAACAATTTTGCTTATATCATATCTACATGGTTTTTCGTCTAAAAGTTTTAAATGCTTTAATTGCCTTAATTTATTTCGTATCTCTAGTAATTTTTTGATATACAACGAGATTTTGTCTGTATCACTCATCAAATATGCTCTAGCATAATCCATAGTTGCCATCATTAAATATGACGGGCTACTTGTTTGTGTTAATTTTAAATTTTTGATGATATCTTCATAGCTTACCTTATTAGAACATATATGAATTAATGCACTTTGAGTTAATGCAGGTAATGTTTTATGCAAGCTATGTATAACGATGTCTGACCCTTGACTAATGCTAGTTTGAGGAAAATTTTTATCTAACACCAAATGTGCCCCATGTGCCTCATCTACTATTAAAATCCTATCGCCTAAAGATTTTTTTATACTTGATATATCTGACACTATCCCCTCATAAGTTGGACTAACTAATATCATAGCCTTAATATCAGGGTACATCAAAATAGCTTGTTCAACATCATATGGATCAATACTTTCAATAATATTATTAACATATTTAGGAGTTATATAAACTGGCTTAGCACCCGATAGCACAAGAGCATTCCACACACTATAATGACAATTTCTTGCTACCAAAATTTTATCATCTTGTTTACAGACCGTTAATATAGCTGTTAATATTCCAGCCGTTGAACCATTTGTTAAAAATACAGTATGATAACTTCCATAAAAATCTGACATATATTGCATTGCATCTTTTATAATTCCTTCAGCTTCATATAAATTATCAAGCCCTGTCGCTTCTGTAGCATCTAAATTAAGTAGCGGTAACCCCTCTAGTTGTTGTCCAAATTTATGCCCTGGCATATGATAAGGATACTTTTGACTTGAATAGTTAATCAAAGTTTCATATAATATCGATTTCACAATATTTCCTTTCTTTAAGAAAACATGCTAGCCCAAATTGACTAGCATGTTTAAACTTATTTCAAAAGATTATATAAAGTTTTTATTGGTGTTCCTGTTGCACCTTTTGGAGTCATCTCAGAAATTGTGCGCTCTGCCCAGCCTGTCCCCGCAATGTCTAAATGCAACCAAGGCTTGTCTTCCACGAATTCACCAATAAATAATCCCGCTGTAATACTTCCCGCAAGTCTATTTGTATTTGAATTTGCTAAGTCTGCAATTTTACCTTTTATAAGCTCTTTGTATTCCTCAAATACTGGTAGTTGCCAAAACTTTTCATCAGTTGTTGTTGATGCCTCCACAAGTTGACTATAGAATTCGTCATCATTTGTAACAACACCCGTTGCAACATCACCTAAAGCAACTAATACCGCACCTGTTAGCGTTGCAATATCAATTATTTTTGTAACGTTTTCTTTGCGAATAGCATAAGTAACGGCATCAACTAATGTTAGTCTACCTTCAGCATCTGTATTAAGTACCTCGATAGTTTTGCCACCCATAGAACCTATAATGTCCCCAGGCTTATAGCTATTTTCTGAGATAGCATTTTCAGCAGCCGCAACTACTACTATAACATTTTGTTTGATATTATTTTTAACAACTGCATTCATTAAGCCGATAACCGCTCCAGCTCCACCCATATCACTCTTCATATTAGCCATGCTATTTGTAGGTTTTATAGAATATCCACCAGTATCATAAGTTAAGCCTTTTCCGATAATTCCAAATACTTCATCACTATCTGGATTTCCCATATGACGCATAACTATCAAACGTGGCAAATAACAAGAACCTTTTCCCACCGACCATAAAGCGTCCATACCCATTTCTTGAATTTGTTCATGGTCAAACACTTCTACTTCAACGCCGATTTTTTCGCTAAGTTCTACAACTCTATTTGCTAATGATTCTGGATAAATAACATTTGCAGGCTCATTAACTAAATCCCTAGCAATTAAAATTCCTTCAGCGATATTAATTTCTTCTTTTAAGGTTTCAGTTAACTCTGTTGTTATCTCTCCCTCAAATTGTATAGAAATTTCAGTAGTATATTCTTTTTTATCTGATTTATACTTATTAAACTCATAGATACCTAGAGATGTAGCTTGGACAATTGCACTCAACTTGTCTATTACAGAAAGTTTATCGTCATTTTCAGCTACAACAGAATATTTACCGATTTCTAACTTTTTAGCTTCTTTGGCAGCCTTAGCAATAGCCATCATAAATTTATTAGCATCTATTTTATCTTTTTCACCTAATCCAACTACAATCGTACGGTTAAAATTAATAGGATTAATATAAACATAAATTTCTTTAAGTTTAGGCGTAAAAATTTCTTTATTTATTATAGAAGATATAAATTCATTTTCTGGATTTTCTTCTTGATAAATAGGCAATACTACAGTATCAAATTCAACAGAATTACTTAGTGTGTATATCATAATTGTACTCCTTATCATTTTTATATAATTATAGAACCAAATAGTTAGTTTGTCAAACAAGGTAATGCTATTACTAGTGTTTGTGAACTAGTTCATATATATACAGTACAATATTTTCTATTGAATTATAAACATAAAAAGCCTTATAAAACACTTAAAAAGCTGTCTTATAAGACTTTGAAATTTTTAGATATTATAGAGCTATGCTAACACAAAGTTTTTCACCAATTGTTTTCATACAATCTTTAGATACCATACCTATACGATGTGATAATCGTCTTTTGGAAATTGTTTTAATTTGTTCACATAAAACAATTGAGTCATAAGTTAAAAATTCATATTCAATTTTTGTTAAAGTGTGATGTGTTGGCATTTGTTTTTTACATTTTGAAGTCAACGGAACACATATAATAGTTGGTGAATAATGATTTCCAGTGTTGTTTTGAATAATCAAAACTGGTCTTACCCCTGCCTGTTCACTTCCATCACCTTCACCTAAATCTGCCTCATAAATCTCTCCACGTTTAGGATATATGTATTTTATATCCTTAGTAGTCGTACTAGTAGTTTCTATATTCATAATCCTGCCTCCTCTTTTCCATATGTTTATTATGCTATGATAATATTATTTCCAATTTTAAGTAGTATTAAACATCTAAATCATATTTTTTTAAGAATTATACATATTTTTTTTGGAAAAAAAGGAACAAAAAAAAGAGAAACTAAAAAGTTTCTCTTTTTTGATATGCCCCGAACCGGAATCGAACCAGTGACACGAGGATTTTCAGTCCTCTGCTCTACCGACTGAGCTATCGGGGCATAATTGCGGAGACAGGACTTGAACCTATGACCTTCGGGTTATGAGCCCGACGAGCTGCCAACTGCTCCACTCCGCGACGTTTTAATTTACTCTGTTTTTTTAATATGGTGGGAGAAGGATTCGAACCTTCGAAGGCTGAGCCAACAGAGTTACAGTCTGCCCCCTTTGGCCACTCGGGAACCCCACCATATAAATAGCCGACGATCGGACTCGAACCGATAACCTGCTGATTACAAGTCAGCTGCTCTGCCAATTGAGCCACGTCGGCGTATGGTCGCTATAGGGCTCGAACCTATGACCCCCTGCTTGTAAGGCAGGTGCTCTCCCAGCTGAGCTAAGCGACCAAACTAATTATTAAATGCCTATATAAAGGCAACGACCCAGAAGGGACTCGAACCCTCGACCTCCGCCGTGACAGGGCGGCGTGCTAACCAACTGTACCACTGGGCCAAACACAATGAAAGTATTGCACTTTCAAAACTAAACATAAAATAGAAACCATTCAATCTACAATTCAACCTTTTTTTCCAGGTCAAACCCTCGAACCATTAGTATTGGTCAGCTACGTATGTCACCATACTTCCACCTCCAACCTATCAACCTCATCGTCTATAAGGGGTCTTACTTCTTTCGAATGGGATAT
>MDSP01000122.1_pt1 | contig 17059 bp, 15 predicted proteins | sample 1005811 | NCBI WGS metagenome assembly MDSP01 (sample SAMN05526596, study PRJNA338239) | gut metagenome | isolation source: stomach gut content | host: Naso elegans | place: Saudi Arabia: Red Sea | collected 2011-04
TGACATGTGTAACAAACAATGGAAAATCTTTCATTATAGACGGTAAAAAAATTAAATCAATAAACCAGTGGTATAACAAGCTAAATGCAAAACTACAAAGAATTAAAGACCTCCAAGGTAACAAAAAACATTATACGAAAACTCAATATATCAATTTATCCAAACGAAATAACAAAGTAACAGACTATATGCATAAAGCAGTCAATATGGTAATCAAATATTGTATACAAAATGATATAGGAAATATTGTTATAGGATATAACGAAAATTTTAAACAAGAAGTTAACCTTGGTCCTAAAAACAACCAAACATTTGTAAATATACCTTATGCAAAAATATTAAGCTATATTGAATATAAAAGCAAACTTGTAGGAATAAACGTAGTTAAGCAAGAAGAAAGCTATACTAGTAAAGCGAGTGCATTAGATAACGATTTTATCCCTGTATATGATGAAAAAGATACTACACAATATGAATTTAGTGGAAGCCGTATCAAACGAGGATTATATAAAACTAAAAAAGGATATTTAATCAACGCAGATTTAAATGGAGCGATGAATATAATGATAAAAAGTAGTGTTGTAACTTGTGATTTTGCAAGTTTATACAGTAGGGGCGAACTGAATACGCCAATAAGAAAAAGGGTAGCATAAGCTATCAAACTTCTTAAATAAAGTTTTTTATTAACTTTTAGAACCCCCCTTCAGATGTGGGAGATTCAGATTTGAAATAGAACTTATTAAGCAAATTAAAGTAAATATTGATTATATTTTAATGCTAGTTGATAAATACAAAAAAACAAATTGTGAAGATAAGACGATACTTGGTACGATTAATAAATCTATTGATGCAAGTATGAGTTTAAGAAGTAAAAAAGATTTAATCAACCAATTTGTTAATCAACTTAATACTACGGTAGATGTAGAAACAAATTGGCATGAATTTGTTGAGCAGAAAAAGCAAGAAGAACTGCAATATTTAATTAACGAGGAAAACCTTAAACCAGATGAAACGAAAAGTTTTGTGACCGATGCATTTAGAGATGGAGTGCTTAAAACAACAGGAACCAGTATTGATGATATATTGCCCAAAATGTCACGTTTTGGCAACAAAAATAATAGTAATCGTGCAGACAAGAAAAAAGCAGTGATAGATAAATTGCAGCAGTTGTTTGAGAAATATACCCACTAAATCAAACTTATACTGATATATAACCGACAAAGTCCCCTATTTGATTATTTTAGGGGACTTTTATTTGCAAGTTATGATATTATTTGATATAATAGTAACGACTAATTTAATGAGGGGGAAACGTTTTGGGTAGTAAATTTAAAAAGTATGTTGCCTGTTTAGGAGTTGCAACTATGAGCTTGTTGCCAATAAGTGTGCAAGCCATGTCGATTACATATGATGGCAAAACATATGAATATACTTTAGATGAAATAACACTGTTTCATAACGGTGAACAAATAGAAACGCCAGTAATGCCACCAATACAACTTGAAAATACAACACTTGTACCAGTAAATGAAGTATTTTCACCGCTAGGGGCATACGTTGTATGGGAGCACACTGAAAAGACAGTTTATGTGTATTATCACAATACAACAGTTGTTCTTGAGGCAAACAACAGTATAGCAAAAGTAAATGGTGAGGAAGTTGAACTTTCGATGCCAGTAAAAATAATAAATGATAAAGTTATGGTTCCGTTAAGATTTATTGCAGAACAAATCGGGTTAACTGTACATTGGAACAACGACACCAGACGAATAGACATAATAACATCTGTTTCAAGCCAAATGCCAGAACCAGAAGTTTTTGAGCCAGAACGCCCAGAAGTTTTTGAACCAGAACACAATGAGCCACCTATAAAAGATGATACAAAAGAACCTGAAGAAGATATTGAAATAACGCTTGACTACATACTAGCTAGTATAGATGGAGCAAAAGAATTGTACTTAGCAGACGTTGACCAAAGAGTACCAAGTGATAGATTTGCCATAGAGGCGATTATTGCAGGAAATGATTCAATTAGTGATTACGTTATATTTAAAGGTTTGTCACCAATACAAACAGATGCAGACCTTGATTATAGATATTTTACTTTGGAAATAGATATAGAAGATGGATATGTTTCAGAAAATACACATTGGGACAATATGTCGACAAATTACATCACTGGAATGAGTATACGCAATAGAGATGATGAAGTTAGGGTGGAAATTGACCTGTTGCAAGATAGAGGCTATATTTACCTAATAGAGCCGATATATGATAGTACAATTGTTAGGATTTATACTGAAGATGAATATGTTGAAGAAGAAGAACCTGAAGTTGAAGAAGATAACAAAGAGCTAGATACAGAAAACTTGATGGGTACAGGTGTTGTTTATGATGCAACGCAAAATGTTATTGCATTTGACTACATGACAGGTCAAAATATTACGGTTACTGACAATTACCGTGACTATGAGTTGATTATAGACCTTGGTGGAAATTACTCAAGCAAATTTAATTCAGGGCATATTTCTGTTAGTGGTGATTATATAAACGACATTGAAATTGTAAATGGAACGACAACACAAATAATTATCTCGCAAAATACAATTTTCACGTATAACTTGTCACAACTAGGTGAGCGAATGTTTGTGGAACTTGTTAAACCTCAAGAAAAATATGATAGAGTAGTTATGTTTGACTTAGGACATGGAGGTTCAGACCCAGGAGCAACTGGAAACGGGTTAGTTGAAAAAGACTTGGTTATGACACATGCGTTTGCAACTCGTGCTCTTGTTGAGGCAAACACGGACATTAAAGTATATATGACACGTGAAACAGACGAGTATTTATATTTGACAGAAAGAACGGATTTGTCAAATGATATAGGAGTAGATTTGTTTGTGAGTTTCCACGCAAATTCATTTACAACATCAGTTCCAAACGGAGTTGAAGTATATTATTTCCCAGATGCAAACGACACGAGCGGAAAACAACTTGCTGAATATATAGTTAAAAGGTTGGTAGATGAAACAGGTTTATTTGACAGGGGAGCAAAAGAACAAGAAAACTACGTTGTATTAAAAACAAGTGATGCAACGCCAATCTTACTTGAACCTGCATTTTTATCAAATGCATCAGATGCAGCATTATTAAAAACAGATTGGTTTACAGAAAAATATGCACAAATTTTGTGTGATGCAATAGTGTACTATTTCGATGTTTTAACCAAATAAATAATAAATTTATGAAAAGTAGCTATACTTAAAATATGGCTACTTTTATTTGTATACTAAAATTGTTGACTAACATATAATAAAGCAATACAATTAATATGAGGGGGGATGTTTATGCCAAAGTTTATACTAATGTTTATTACTATGGGGCTAATCAGTTTACCAAGTATCCCAAACACAACACCACAAGCGATATCAAGCAAAATTCCAGAACTTATAACACAAGTAAATCAAGTGACAGAAGAAGAACAATTTATTCATGATACACTTGAAGAAGAATTTAAAATTTTTAGAGGTTCAACTTGGAGCGTTTCGGAAGATAAAGTGTTAGGTGTAAAACACATAGGTGACTATGTGACAGTGGACTTGGATTCCCAAATGACAAATTATGGTGGAGGAACGGCAATAGAAAACTTTATTGGGGGCGTTGTGATGGACGTTGTATTTTCTAATACAGACGCTGAGGAAGTTTCTATAACTGTTGCTGGAGAAGTAACTATATTTCCAGAGGGAAGTGACTTTCAAAACATAACCCGTCTGGCGTTTGAAAGATATTACAAAGAAAATTATAGAGTGGAGTAAAAACTTATGACAAAAATTATATTTGCAACACAAAATGCAGGAAAGCTTAAAGAAATTAAACAAATTTTATCAGACTACGAAGTATTATCAATGAAAGAAGCTAAAATTGACATTGATATAGAAGAAACTGGCAAAATTTTTGAAGAAAATGCAAAAATTAAAGCTGAAGAACTAACAAAATATACAGATTATATAGTGCTTGCAGATGATTCAGGGCTTGAAGTTGACTATCTAAATAAAGAACCAGGAATATATTCGGCAAGATACTTAGGAGAGAATACTCCGCAAGTTGAAAAAAATCAATCAATTTTAGATAGGTTAGGCGATGTGCCTACTGGCGAAAGAACAGCGAGATTTGTTTGTGCTATCGCTATAGCAAAAGTTGGACATGTAACAAAAGTTGTACGTGGAACTATGGAAGGTTATATAGGAAAAACTTCTGAAGGAACACATGGATTTGGCTACGACCCAATTTTTTGCCTACAAAATGGAACGCCAATTGCAACTTTAGAAAGAGAACAAAAAAACGCTATAAGCCATAGAGGACAAGCGTTACAGCTGATAAAAAAAGAGATTAAAAACTATATTTAAAAAACTTTAGCAAAAAAAATAAAAAAAAATTGGAAAAAGGTGTTGACTTCTAGGAAATTATTTTATATAATACTATTTGTCGACTAAGGAAAACGACATAAGACAAGTAAACACAAGTTATACACCGAGCGGGTGTAGTTCAATGGTAGAACACCAGCCTTCCAAGCTGGTTACGTGGGTTCGATTCCCATCACCCGCTATCTGTCTCCATAGCTCAGCTGGATAGAGCAACGCCCTTCTAAGGCGTGGGTCCGGGGTTCGAATCCCTGTGGGGACGCTTGTGGTGGGAATAGCTCAGTCGGTTAGAGCGCCAGATTGTGGTCCTGGAGGTCGCGGGTTCGATTCCCGTTTTCCACCCTTATCTTATTCAAAATTTAACTTAGTTATAGGGTTATCGCCAAGCGGTAAGGCACAGGATTTTGATTCCTGCATTCGAAGGTTCGAATCCTTCTAGCCCTGATACGGGTCACTAGCTCAGTCGGTAGAGCACTTGACTTTTAATCAAGTGGTCCCGGGTTCGAACCCCGGGTGGCTCAATTATATGCGGATGTGGCGGAACTGGCAGACGCGCTAGACTTAGGATCTAGTGTCCATGACGTGGGGGTTCGAGTCCCTTCATCCGCATGCCTAATAAAATGGCATGTAGCCGAAAATAATAAATTTTGCGGGTGTAGTTCAATGGTAGAACACCAGCCTTCCAAGCTGGTTACGTGGGTTCGATTCCCATCACCCGCTTAAATTTGAAGTGTTGTATATAATTATATACAACACTTTTTTTGTTCCTAAATATTACAGAAATAAGAAAAATATCCTAGTTTTGTTTATAAAATTTTATAAGTAGACGATATATAAGGTAGGAAAAAATACACGTTTATTTTTTGAACAATTAGGAGGTATGATAGATATGTCATCAATTACATTTTCAGGGTTAGCATCAGGTATAGATACATCTGCAATGGTAGAAGCAATGCTAACTAGTTATCAAAACAAATATGACACAGAATACAAAGAACAATTATTATTAGAATTAAAACTTGAAAAGTATCAAGAGGTAAATGCTCAAGTTACAGACTTTTATACAAATCAAGTTAGTACAATCCGTCTTGAAAAAGCATTTTCTGAAATGACAACAACTTTAACAAACTCAAACGTAATCGACCTAGTTAGTGGTGGGTCTGATGGGGACTTTATTGAAATTTTACAAACAGCTGAACCAGCACAGGTGCCTACATCGGCTATGGCACTTAGTGATGATTCGACGCTAGCTACACTGGGAATAGATGAGGATGCCACTATCAATATTAATGGCACGGATATAACTCTTACATCAGATATGACAATTGCAGAAATGAAAGAAGAATTTTCTAAAAATAATGTAATAGCAGAGGTTGATGAATCAACAGGTGCAATAACTTTATCGACAACATCAAGAAGCCTAACATTGAGTGGAGATTTAGATAAAATAGGAATTGATTTAGGAGATGAAGATTCAATATCAATAGGCGTATTTACCGAAAATCCTTCTATTACATCTGATAGTTTAAAAACTATAACATCTTCTACACTTTTAACTGATTTAGGGATTAATGAAAATGCATCATTCTATATAAACGGTACAGAAATTTCACTTGCGGATATGACAATAGATGATCTAGTTAATGAGTTAAATGACATGGGAATCAGTGCGAAATTTGATTCAAAAGTGGGAGCTCTTTCGATTACAGCAACAGGAATGGATATAGATTTATCGCCACCAGATTCACTATCTTCAACAGAGCTACAAGCATATAATGATGCACTGCTAGCTTTGGGGATAGACACTAGTAATGAACTTGTCTATGAATCTACACAAGCGATAGCTACCTACAACGGTATGACGGTAACTTCAGATACAAATACATTTGAGCTTGATGGTATCATATTCTCAGCAAAAGAAGTAGGAACAGTAGGTATAAATCAATCTTACAATATTGATGCAATTTATGATAACATAGTTGAATTTGTTGATGCATATAATACACTAATAGAAGAGTTGAACACGCTTGTTAACGCAGAATATAACAGTGACTATATGCCATTAACATCAGATGAAAAAGCAGCAATGACTGATGATGAAATTGAGCTATGGGAAGCAAAAGTTGAAGAATCACTTTTAAGAAATGACTCAACACTTACAACACTGCTTTCAGAAATGCGTATTACAATGATGAGTCAATACGAAACATCAGATGGGGGAACTATTTCGCTTGCAGCTATTGGGATTACAACAAGTAGTGACTACACTGAAAACGGAAAATTATATATAGATGAAGATACACTTCGTGAGGCACTAACAAATAATCTTGACGCTGTAACAGATTTGTTTACAGGTACTGAAGATAGTGATGGTCTTGGGGACGTACTACACACACAAATTTATGATAAACTTAAGTCTTCAGATTCAAGTAGCTCATGGAACATCTTTAATGATAAAACTCTTGAAGCTTTAATCTCATATCAAGAAGCAGAGGTTGATAAAGCTCTTGAAAGAATGGAAGCAAGAGAAGCAATTCTTAACGCAAAATTCCTTGCGATGGAACTTGCAATTCAAAGACTTAACGCACAAGCAAGTATTTTTGCAGATACAACTACAACATCGTAAGTTGTAACAATATTTTTACCTATTTATAATAAAATTTAACGTATATGGCTACACTATTCTTATAACATAAGGTGAATAATAGTGTAGTCTTAACCTATTAATAAAGGAGACAGATATATGTATAATAATACAGGTTATAACGCTTATAGAACAAATTCTGCAATGACAGCGAGCCCACAAGAACTTACGCTTATGTTATATAATGGGGCAATCAAATTTTGCAACTTAGCTATTGATAGCATAGAAAGTAGAGATATGCAAAATGCACACAAATACAATTTAAGAGCACAAGATATAATAAACGAGTTAAAAATTACTTTAGACCATAAATATGAAATTGCTAAAGAAATGGATGTTTTATATACTTATATTTTAGAGCTTTTACGTGATGGAAATATCCAAAAAAATACAGATAAAATTGCAGAGGCGAAAAGATTCATAACTGAATTTAGAGATACATGGCAAGAAGTAATTAAAAATAGGTGATAATAAATGACAAGCAAAGATAAAGTATCTAGTTTAGGTATAGAGGGTAGCAAAATAGATTTTGAGATAGAACAAAGTAAGATAGCAGGGGAATATGCCCTAAAGCTTATTAAAGAAGGAAAATCTAAATACATTTTAAGTAAATATGCTCCTCGTACAAAAATATCAGAGCATTTTATTTTGGATAACTATAATAGAAATATGATATTTGTTGTATTTGGTTTTGGCTTTGGTTATGGAATAGAAAAAATTTATAAAACTTTGGGTAAAGATGTAAAAATAATTGTTATCGAACCTCAGGAAGAGATTCTTAATGCTCAAAAAGAATTGGTCAACCTAAGCAAGTTTGATAACATTACTTTTTTAAGTGGTAATGATTTTGTGGAATTTCGTGATCTATTTGCACAAGTGTTTGCTGGATATGGAATTTTTAATGCGGTCATTATATCACACCCTCATTATCATCTTATATACGACAATTACCTGAACCAAATTTTGCAAATAATCAATGAAATACACACACGAGCTATCATAAACATCAATACCGTAAAAAAAATAGATCAATATTATGTGGAAAACTGTATTAATAACAGTAAGCGTATAAATACTTCTTACGATTTTTCTTGCACTAAAGATAAATTTAAAGGAGTGCCTGCTGTAATCGTATCTGCTGGACCATCACTAGATAAAAATTTGGCAGAGCTTGAAAATTTTAATGGCATTATTTTGTGTGCAGGACGTACAATTGATTCTGTCAGACAAATAGGTAAAGAGCCAGATTATGTTTGTTTGTTAGATTATAGCGAAAAAATTAAAGCTACATTTAACAAAGAACTTGATGTGCCTCTTGTTTCTGTTTTTCATGGAAGTAATCATATCGTGGGTGACTATAATGGAAAAGTACATTTTGTAGATAGCAACGATTTGTGCAAAGAATTGTTAAATATAGAGTTGCCAGAAGTCATGACAGCAGGTTCTGTGTCTACACTTTGTCTAGAAACTGCATATTACATGGGGTGTGACCCGATAGTTTATATCGGGCAAGATCTAGCATTAGATGGTGATAAATCATATTCTAAAACGTGTAATATATTTGAAGATAGAGTGGCAAATAGCCAAATAGATGTTTCAACAAGTAGCAGGTATTCGCTTGTTGAGGGGTATTATGGAGAAGCCGTTGTAAGTGACGGGGCATTTATAAGTTGTCTGCGTTGGATTGAGGCGTATATAAAAGATAGACCAGAAACCACGTTCATAAACTCTACTGAAGGTGGGGCAAAAATTCATGGGACTATTCAAATGCCGTTAAAAGAAATGATACAACAATATAGTGACTTTAAAAAGCCAGAGGTAGAAACTCCATTATTATTGCAAGAAGAAATAGATGTAAATGATTTATTCAATCAATATTTATTAAAACTTGATGATATACAAATTTTGATTGATGAAGCAATTGATACATCAAAATTATTAAGCAAAGAATATAGGTCATATAAGCCGAGCAAGAGCCCAAAAAAGGTTAAAAAGTTTTTAAAAACTTTAGATAATCTAGATGTCCAAATGAAAGATAAAAATATCATGAGGTTTATAGATTATTTATTTACCAAATTTGTTTTGCCAACAATGATTAATCAAGACAACAAAGATCAAGTTACCCGAAGCGATTTAGATAATGCCCGTGCTATGGCAGACTCAAATATAAAAATGTATGAGGGACTAAATTCGGCTACGGAACAAGTTATAAGTGTAATAAAAAATAATTTGGAAGTTGAGGAACTAACATGAGTGAAAATAACAATGTAGAAAATTTGGAACAAGAAGAAAAGCAAATTACTGAGCAAGAAATTAAGGATACAGTAGAGAGTTTAAGAGATTACTTGCCAAAGTTGCACGATGGGCTTCTTTATATAGTTGAAAAATATAGAGGCGGTCAAAATGGTGAAGCACACAAATCGCTAGTTGATGCAACTGAAGGGATTAACTGGGTAATTGACGTTATAAGTATTTTGTTTCCAGATAAAATTGATTTCCCAAGCGTAAACGCTGTGTTAAGAAATCTTGTTGATGGTATTGAAAATCAAGATACACAAAATATCGCAGATGTTATTGAGCATGAAGTGCTTGAACTAGTTGTAAACTGGCAACAAATATTTAACGCAAAATAATTAGAAAGTAGGAATAGTTGATGAGTGATAGAGTGGTTGTTACTGGGGCTGATGGATTTATTGGCAGCCACCTTGTGGAGTTATTGGTGCGAGAAGGCAAAAAAGTTAAGGCGTTTGTATATTATAATTCGTTTAACAGCTGGGGGTGGCTTGATACAATATCAAGCGACATAAAATCTGAGATAGAAATATTTTCGGGTGATATTAGAGACCCTAATGGTGTTCGGACTGCGATAGCCGATGCAAATGAAGTATACCATCTTGCTGCACTAATAGCTATACCATTTAGCTATCACTCACCAGATTCTTATGTTGATACAAATATAAAAGGAACACTAAACGTTTTGCAAGCTAGTCAAAATGCTGATAGAATACTTATTACATCAACATCAGAAGTATACGGAACTGCTAAGTATGTGCCTATTGATGAACAGCATCCGTTTCAGGGGCAGTCCCCATATTCGGCAACCAAAATAGGTGCAGATAGACTTGCAGAGTCGTTTTACAAAAGTTTTGGATTGCCAATAACTATAGTTAGACCGTTCAACACATATGGACCTAGACAGTCGGCACGTGCTGTTATACCAACTATTATAACACAACTTTTGGCGGGACAAACCCAAATAAAACTTGGTGCGTTGTCTCCAACTAGAGATTTTAACTATGTTGCTGATACGGTTAGGGGCTTTTTTGAAATTGCTAAGTCGGACAAGACAATTGGTGAAGAAATTAATATAGCTACAGGCAAAGAAGTAAGTATAGAACAGCTTGCCAAAGAGTTGATTTGTCAAATTAATCAAGATGCAACTATAATTTGTGATAATGAGCGTATTCGTCCAGACAAAAGCGAAGTTGAAAGGTTGCTTGGTTGCAACAAAAAAATTACCAGTCTAACAGATTGGAAACCGCAATATACTTTTGAACAAGGTATTACCGAAACTATACAATGGTTTAGGGAAAATTTGGACAATTATAAAAGCGATATTTATAATATTTAAAGGGTGATGCAAATGAATAAATTTATACCGTTGTCTGTTCCGAACTTAAAAGGCAATGAGCTTAAATATGTTACCGATGCCATACAAAAAGAGTGGGTGTCAACTGGTGGAATGTATATAAATATGTTTGAGGAGAAGTTGGCGGAGTACGTTGGCTCAAGTTGTGCAGTTGCATGCCAAAGTGGAACAGCGGGGCTACACCTTGTTTTGCTTGAGGCGGGCGTAACTGCTGCTGATGAAGTTATCGTTCCAGCACTAACGTTTATTGCTGCTGTAAATCCTGTAAGATATGTGGGGGCAAGCCCTGTATTTATGGATTGCGATGACACACTTTGTATGGATATGGACAAGTTGCAAAAGTTTATAGATACATCTTGTGAGATGAAACAAGGTAACTTATACAACAAAACTACGAACAAGCGTATTAAAGCCGTAATCGTAGTGCATGTGTTTGGGAACTTGGCAGACATGAACAAGCTTGTTTTGATAGGAAAAAAATATAACTTAGTTATTATAGAAGATGCAACAGAGGCACTGGGCACTTATTATGTTGGCAATGGCAAAAAAATCTTTGCTGGCACAATAGGTGATTTTGGTGTCTTTTCGTTTAATGGAAATAAAATTATTACAACTGGTGGGGGTGGAATGATTGTTGGTAAGTCTGGGCTTGATCATATAAAATATTTGTCCACACAAGCAAAAGACGATGAACTATATTATACTCATGATGAAATCGGATACAATTACCGCATGACAAATGTTCAGGCGGGAATAGGCTTGGCACAGCTGGAGCAGTTAGAAACTTTTATTAAAACAAAGCAAAACAACTATGAGTTGTATAAACAACTTTTTGAACATACAAAAATTAAGTTGCAAAGTTTTAGGGACGACATACGACCGAATTATTGGTTTTATAGTTTGCAACTTGAAAATCAGAACATAAGCGATACAATAAAACAGCTTGAGGCTAACAATATACAAACTCGTCCTATTTGGGGATTAATTTGTGATCAGAAACCTTATAAGCAGTTTCAAACTTTTGAGGTTGAAAAAGCTAGGCAATATCAGCAATCTATAATAAACATTCCGTGTAGTTCAAATTTAACAGGTGAAGATGTGAAATACGTGGCAAAAAAAGTGGGTGAGATATATGAGTGACATAATAATTACAAAAGAATATACAATCAAACAAGCTATAAAACAACTTGATGTAACAGCGAAAAAGACGTTGTTTGTGGCTGATAATAATATTTTATTAGGTTCGATTACCGATGGAGACATTAGGCGGTGGATACTTAAAAATGGTTCACTTGATGAAGATGTAACAAACGTTATGAACATAAATTGCAAAACTTTGTTTGAGCATAAAAAGTCTATAGCACATAAAATCATGTCAATGTATAATATTAATGCAATTCCTATTGTAACAAAAGAAAATGAAATAGTTGAAATAGTATTTGCAGATAAAAGTGATATTTTTGCTATGAAAAAGGCAACACTTAACAATAAAGTTGTTGTTATGGCGGGTGGCAAAGGGACTAGGCTATACCCATACACACAGATATTGCCAAAGCCGCTAATTCCGATAGGTGAAAAAAGTATAATTGAACATATATTTGGAAGATTTTCGGCATTTGGGTGCAATGATTTTATTTTGACCCTTAACTATAAAAAAGGTATGATAAAAAGTTATTTGGACGATTTGGAACAAGATTACACTTTTACTTATATTGAAGAACAAGATTTTTTTGGAACAGCGGGAAGTTTGTCTATGCTTACGGGGCAGATAGATGACACTTTTTTTGTGACAAACTGTGACATACTTGTTGATGCGGACTATGCCAAAATTATTGACCAACATAAGCGTAACAAAAATAAAATAACGATGGTAACATCTATAACGAACTACACAATACCATATGGTGTAATTGAGTCAACATCAGAGGGAACTATATCAACAATTCATGAAAAGCCCGAATATAACTTTCAAATTAATACGGGTGTATATGTGCTTGAGCCTGAAGTGCTTGAGGATATACCAAAAGACACATTTTTTCATATAACGGATTTGATTGACTTATACATTAAACAAAATAAAAAAGTGGGCGTTTTTCCGATTAGGTCAAGTCAATGGCTTGATATGGGTGAAATTGACCTTATGCAAAAGATGAAAGAGAAATTAGAAAACATGTAAGGTAGGGATAACAATGGAAATATTAGCTATTATACCAGCAAGGGGTGGTTCCAAAAGTGTGCCACGAAAAAACATAAAGCTGATTGGTGGAAAACCGCTAATCAACTATACGATTGAAAGTGCCATCAACTGCAAGCATATAACACGCACAATAGTATCAACTGATGACCAAGAAATTGCAGACATATCAACATTGGCGGGGGCACAAGTGCCTTTTTTGCGACCCAAATATCTTGCAACAGACACAGCAGGGACTTCGGATGTGGTGCTTGATCTCATAGAGTGGCTTAAAAGAAATGAAAACTATACGCCAGACTTTATTTGTGTTCTTCAATGCACAACGCCTATGAGGTCAACAGAGGATATAGAGGGGTGTATACAAAAATGTATTGGAGATGACTGTGAATATGATGTTTGTTTTTCGGTGTGTGAAACGGAGAGTAGTCCATATTGGATGAAAACTTTTAGCGGTGGCAAACTTGTACCTTTTTTAGACGCAACAACTATTGCTAGGCGTCAAGATTTACCTAAGGTGTATGAACTAAATGGGGCGGTGTATGTTGTAAAAACGTCTGCTCTTGTTCGTTCACAAACGATGCACATACAAAATGTAACGGGATACGTTATGCCTCAATACCGCTCTCTTGATATTGATACACCGCTAGATTTTGAAATAGCTAAAATGATTATGGAGAAATACTTATGAGAAATATAATGGTTGTTACGGGTAGTCGTGCGGAATATGGGCTGCTGAAAAACGTTATTCAAAAAATTGATAGTGCACCAACCCTAAATTTACAATTAGTTGTAACGGGTAGTCATCTAAGCCACAAATTTGGATACACTATAAAGGAAATAACTGCTGATGGATTTGAGATATCAAGCCAGATTGAAATGATAATTGATGGTTCGTCAAAATCAGCAATACTAAAATCTATGGGGCTTGAGATGATACAGCTAGCTCAAACTATTGAACAACTTAACCCAGATATAATAGTTATACTTGGGGATAGGTACGAAATACTAACAGTTGCGATATGTGCAACGATGATGAATAAGCCACTTGCACATATTGCAGGTGGCGAAGTCAGTTATGGGGCAAATGATGAGCAAATTAGGCATGCTATAACTAAAATGGCACATATACACTTTGCCGAGGCAGATGTATATGCCCAAAACATTAGAAATATGGGCGAGGAGGCGTGGCGAGTACATTCGGTTGGGGCGTTGGGGATAGAAAATATTAAGTCTATACCACAGATGACGGTGCAACAACTTAACGAAAGTTTGGGTATAACGCTTGATAGTGATACAATTTTGATGACGTATCACCCAACAACGCTTGAAAGTGGCAACTTAAAGTATGAGATGGACGAACTACTAACAGCGTTAAAGTACTTTAACAACCAATTTGTTATAACGTATCCAAACCCTGACAACGGCGGTTCTTATATAATAGAAAGATTACAGCAATTTGCAACTGATAACCCAAACATAAAGTTGTTTGATAGTCTGGGGGTTGTGAGATACTTGAATGTTATGCGACATTGTATGGCTGTGGTCGGCAACTCATCAAGTGCTTTGATTGAAGCACCGTTTATGAAAAAGCCAGTTGTGAATATTGGAAACAGGCAAGAGGGACGACTTATGGCAGATAATATTATTCAGTGTGGAAACAACAGTAAAGATATACAACGAGCTATAACAACTGCTATTAGCTTAAAATTTGCTGAGCAAGTGGAAAACACAAAAAGTTTGTATGGATATGGAGACACAAGTAGCGACATAGTTAAAGTGCTTGAACATATAAAGTTAGATGAAAAATTGTTGAAGAAAAGATTGGAGTGGTAACATGAGCGTGTTTATTATAGCAGAGGCAGGAGTAAATCATAACGGAGATTTTGAAACCGCAAAAAAGTTAGTTGATATGGCGAAAAGGTGTGGGGCTGATGCTGTAAAGTTTCAGACGTTTAGGGCACAAGATTTGGTAAACAAGTTTGAACAAAAAGTTGGATATCAACAAAAAAATGATGCAACTTGCGAAAGTCAATTTGAAATGCTTAAACGGCTTGAACTGTCAAATGAACAGTTTAAGCAACTTAAAGCATATTGTGATACTGTTGGAATTAAGTTTATGTCTACACCGTTTGGAAGTGATGCATTAAAGTTTGTATGTACGCTTGATATGCCATACATCAAGTTGAGTTCAACTGAAGTGACAAATCACCCTTTTTTGATTGAAGTGTCAAAGTGTGGTATGCCAATTATTATGTCTACAGGTATGAGTTATATTGATGAAGTTACGGACGCTGTTAAAGTGATTAGAGATGCAGGAAACGATAATATAACAGTATTACATTGTACAACAAATTATCCAACGCCACTTGAGCAAGTAAATATGCTTGCAATAAAAGAACTTACAAAATTGGGTGTGCCTGTTGGATATTCTGACCACACAGAGGGGTATTTGTCTGCTGTATCGGCAGTTGCGCTTGGCGGGTCAGTGATTGAAAAACATATTACACTTGATAGAGCTATGTCAGGTCCAGATCATAAAGCATCTATGGAAGAAGATGCTTTTGCAAATTATGTTAAGCAAATACGCCAAACGGAGTTGTTGCTTGGTGATGGGATAAAAAAACCGACAGGTATTGAGCAGGATATGCGAGACAGGGTGCGACGTAGTGTTGTTGCAAAAATGGATTTGAAACAAGGAACGGTTATAACTATTGATATGATAGATTATAAACGCCCAGCAGGGGGGATAGCTCCAAAAGATGTGCGAAAGATATTGGGTAAAACGTTACTGTGCGATGTATTAGTCGATGAAAAAATATTAGAGTCGCATATAGATTTATGATATAATTTATGCAAAGGAGCTGATACAATGAGAAAAATAAATCCATTAAATGACTTTGCATTTAAAAAGATATTTGGGGAAAAAGGCAGAGAGATTGAACTAATGTCGTTTTTAAATGCAATTTTATATAAGACGCTAAGTTCACCAATAGCAAAAATAACAATAATAGAGCATAAAGAGTTAACAAAGGAACTAATAGATGATAAGTTGGGTATAATTGATATAAGGTCACAACTTGAAGATGGAACTGTAGTAAATATAGAAATCCAAATAAGAGATCAACACAATATGGAAAAACGAACAGTATTTTATTGGAGCAAGCTGTATACAGAAGGTATCAAAAAAGGTGAAGACTACAAAGAATTATCAAAAGTAATAACAATTAACATATTAGATTTTAACTTACTTAGTACGGCTAGTTATTTATCAACGTTTCACCTAAGAGAAGATACCCAAACAGAAATTATATTAACAGACGTGATGGAAATACACTTTATTGAGTATCCAAAGTTTATAGAGCAGGTGGGAGAAAACTTTAAGAAACTGCCAATAACAAGATGGCTAAAGTTGTTGCAAAAAGACATTGATGAGAACGAAATAAAGGAGTTGATAGAGATGGAACCAGTAATGGCATACGTTGAGAGTACGATAGACTATATAACAAGTGACCCACAAGCAAGGCTGTTATATGAGGGGCGAGAGAAAGCAAGATTGGATCGTATAAGTTTGCTTAGGGGTGCAGAGGAAAAAGGACGAGAAGCGGGGAGAGAAGAAGGAAGAAAAGAAGGAGAGATAAAAGGAAGAAAAGAAGGAGAGATAAAGGGAAGATTAGAGGGAGAGATAAAAACTCTATTTAATTATCTTAAAATGACAGCGGAAGAAATAGCGACAGAGTTAAAGCAGCCACTAGAGCAAGTGCAACAGATAATAGATAAACTAGGGAGATAGCACAAATGAGAAAAATAAATCCATTAAATGACTTTGCATTTAAAAAGATATTTGGGGAAAAAGGCAGAGAGATTGAACTAATGTCGTTTTTAAATGCAATTTTATATAAGACGCTAAGTTCACCAATAAAAAAAATTACGATAATAGAGCATAAAGAGTTAACAAAGGAACTAATAGATGATAAGTTGGGTATAATTGATATAAGGGCACAACTTGAAGATGGAACTGTAGTGAATATAGAAATCCAAATAAGAGATCAACACAATATGGAAAAACGAACAGTGTTTTATTGGAGCAAGCTGTATATAGAAGGTATCAAAAAAGGTGAAGACTACAAAGAATTATCAAAAGTAATAACAAT